>JACLAC010016905.1_pt1 | contig 41618 bp, 40 predicted proteins | sample 8027881 | NCBI WGS metagenome assembly JACLAC01 (sample SAMN15725517, study PRJNA655200) | protist metagenome | isolation source: fluorescence activated cell sorting (FACS) single amplified genomes of... | place: Spain: Blaines Bay Microbial Observatory, Mediterranean Sea | collected 2016-01-19 | reverse complement strand
CCGAAAAAAGTAATCAACATTGCTTCGATTGATGGCTGTGGGAAGATCAATCCTCACTATAATTTTGCCTATGGTGTCAGTAAGGCAGGATTGATTCAACTGGGCAAACATCTTGGGGACAGCTTGGCCTGGGAAGGCATATATATCAACACGATTTCTCCGGGAGATTTCCCTACAGATTTGAACCGAATTGCTCGAGACTATACCGAAGAGATGCGAAATTACATACCAGGCAAACGAGTTGGTGAGAAAGGGAACATTGCAGGAGCAGCCATTTTTCTAGCTTCTGATGCTGGCAATTACAGTGTGGGTTCGAATATTGTTGTGGATGGAGGCGAGAGCGTCCGCGGTATCCAACGGACGTTCTTTGCTGACAAAATGACTACGGTTGATCTAAATAAATAGTGATAAAAATGATTGGTTACATTCGTTTCCTCTCAGAAGATCACTTCTTAATAATCATTAAATGAGCACTAGAAAAATGGCACAATCAAATGAGCAATCGCTTCAAGCCTTGAAAACATTGGATACCCCCACGGTTTGTAATGCGATTGAGGCCGTGTATCCAAATCGAAGAAACCGGGGCTTCACGATTCGCCCATTTACCTGCTCGCGTCCCTCTTTGCCTTCTATCGTGGGGTATGCACGAACTGCCAGATTACGAGCAATGCATCAACCCACAGATGCCTGGAACCGAGATAGTTACTACAGCTATGTGGCTGAAGGAGGCCCTGTGCCGAGTATTTCTGTGATCCAGGATCTAGACGAGATGCCGGGCTACGGTTCGTTTTGGGGGGAGGTGAATAGTAATCTGCACTATGGTCTTGGCTGCTTGGGAGTCATTACCAATGGTTGTGTTCGAGACATTCCAGATGCTCAGGACAAGTTTCAAATGCTGGCCGGAATGGTTAATCCATCACATGCTTGGGTGCACCTTGTGGACTGGGGGCAGTCTGTGACCGTCCATGGTATGGATGTCGAGGACAGAGATTTGATTCATGCAGATATGCATGGTGCGGTGGTTGTTCCCCAAGACGGAATTCAGGAAATTGTTGAGATGGCGCAGAAGATTTTTGACAAGGAGCGGATCCTGATCAACGCCAGCCAACAACCGGGCTTTAACATGGAAAAATTGCGGGAAGCCTGGAAAAACATGGCCGAATTCCATTGAGCCCAATGCTTTATCCAACCATCAAAAAATACCTGCCGATTTTACTGGTCCTGGCCGTAGTGGACTTGGTTTGTTTAATTTTTCTGTTCGTGATCTGAGTTGTTCCAACTGAAAGATGTAAACACAAAATGAAACACCACGATCCGGAGCACTTGTGTCAACTTCTGGAGACCAAGGTTTGTCCTAAAGGCGAGTTGTTTGGTGTAGATCTTTCGAAAGCCGATTTGCCCAAGGCCGTCCTGTATTCTTCAGATCTGCGAGAAGCCAAGCTGTCCAAAGCCAATTTAGCAAAAGCAGATTTGCAGGAGGCCAATTTGGTAGGAGCGGATCTCCATAGAGTTGACTTGAATGGGGCCAATCTTCATCAAGCCAATTTGGCACAGGCGGATTTATCGGGAGCCTTACTATTCTTCGCTGATTGCATGAAGCGAATGCGCCAGAAGCCAACTTGAAGAATGCAGATTTGACGGAAGTCGATTTGTTGCACGCAAACCTCGAAGGAACAGACCTCTCAGGTGCCAAATTATCTGGAGCTAAATTGCGGGGTGCTAATTTGGTTGGTGCTGACTTGACGGATGCAGATCTAAGCGAGGCGAATTTGAGTGAAGCGAATTTGAGTGAGGCAGACTTGTCGGGAGCGGATCTGCGAGAAGCAGATCTAGGCAAAGCTGTACTGAGTCAAGCTAAGCTAGTTGGAGCGAACTTACATCGAATCCGACTTCAAGGCGCTGATTTGACGGATGCCGATTTGACCGATGCAAACTTGTACGGTATTGACCTACGAGAAGCGATTACAGAGAACACGCTGTTCGAAAAGGCTAGGCTTTGTAATACGATCTTGCCTGATGGCAAGGTGGAATACCGTAATTGTGAGGGAGATACAGAAGCTGAATGAGCCCGTTGGCTTCTCTAAATGAGAGAGACACTGCGAGTGATTAACTTTTAGAGAAGCCCTGAACTTGAAAAGCTTAGTCTCCTAGCTTCTCAATGGCTGCGATCAGAAAATAGATAGATTTGATGTTGAGATCCATGACCCAATCCCAATCCGATTCAGTCACATCATCCAATGCCTTGCCACCATCGGAGATGCCAGCATTATTGACAAGAATATCGAGTCTAGATTCTCGCTCGGCAAACTGGGACACAAATTGTTTGATCCCGGCTAGGTCTTTCAAATCTGCAGAAATGACCTCACACTCCCCTAACTTAGAAAATTCCGCTTGCTTCGCCTTTAGTTGCTCTACATTGCGGGCCACCAGGTACACCTTAGCCCCAAAGTTCAGGAATCCCTCGGCAATCATAGCCCCAATTCCCATTGAGCCGCCGGTGACCACAGCCACCTTGTTCTGCAAAGAAAACATATCTTTCATCCTGAACCTCTCAAAAATTGAATTTGTCGTGAATTCTGACTATCCCAAGTAGATCAATGACTTGGAATCCTTAAACCAGCTAGTACAGACTGTCCAGTAATTTGTTGTTTCTCTGCCTTTAAAAAGTTTAAAGCTCAAAGGTAAATCAAAGTTTCCAGTCTAACGCTAGGTGGCTCACAAGATACGCAACAGCATTCGACTTCAAAAACCCGTAAACCAACAGAGTACTCAAACCTTTAGAGATATTCCTCATCTACAAAGTCTAACCAAAAGATGAAACCCGAACTTTCCAACCAGCAACTCTTACAATTTCTAACTGAGAAATATGGATCTGAACCGCAATGGACTCCCATCGCCGAGGGAATGGAATCTCGGGTATTAACATTTATTTGGGATGACCAGGAATATATTCTGCGAGTGAACCCCAACCAGTCTGGATTTCAGAAAGATCGCTGGTGCTTTCAACAGTTTCATTCTGAAGAGTTGCCAATTCCTGAAATTCTTGAGATCGGCTCCTTCTCACCTCACTATGCCTACAGTATTTCCCATCGACTTTCTGGTATCACACTCGAGGACAGTGCAATTCCAATTCTCCAACAACTCACTCCGTACGTTAGTCAGGTTTGGAGGGTAATCAGCCAAGCGCCACTGCCAAGTTCTGAAGGCTTTGGTCCTTTTAACGAGTACGGACACGCTTCCTTCTCATCCTGGCAGTCCTTTTTACAGTCAACAATACGTGGGAAAAGTCGACAGTGGGATCGTCTGTTTGCCAGTAATTTGCTAGATGCCACAGCACTTCAACCTGTGATGCAGAACTATCTTAAACTGATTGAGTATTGTCCTGAAAAACACAAACTGGTGCACGGAGACTTCGGTTCTAATAATGTGCTGACCGATGGTCAAAAGATTACTGGAGTATTGGACTGGGACTGCGCGCTCTATGGGGATCCACTTTTTGATGTGGCTGGGAGTTTTTTCTGGTCACCATGGCTTGACTGCATGCGAATTCAGTCAGAGTTCTTTCATAAAACGCTAGGGAACAAAGCCGACTTCGCTTTGTGCCTGCAGTGCTATCAACTACGCTGTGGACTAGAAGAAATCCATGAAAATGCTTTGGTGGGAAATCAAAAATTATTGAACTGGCTCCTCAACCGAACTATGCAGATTCATCAAGCAACAGAGAACTAAATTTTTAGCCAGAAGGCTGGCACAGACTCACCTGCACTCTACCACAAGATGATTTGTTGCTTGCGTCACGAAGGAGTCTCCATGTGGAATTGTAAAAGCAGTGACTCGGTCCAGAATATCGTATCCTCCTGGACATACTATCCCCGCCTCTTTATAGCATTCATGGTGTTCCAGTTGATCTGAAGCCAAGGTTAACGTCCGACCTAAACCTACACACTCCAGCGTATGGATTTCCCCACCACTTAGCCCTGTTTGCTTGGGACTCCCTTGGCAGCTGCAGAAGAACCACACAGCACCAATATTGATAAAAATTTTGAAGGGTTTCATTCGCTGTATTGCAAGACCATCAAGTTTTGAGATTAATTTGCTTTCTGCAGGCCATCCAAACTTGATACCCGAACGTTCACTATCACTTCAGCCAGACTCTTCCTGCTTTCGCCGTAGGTGCATCGCATAGGCTTTACAGCACATCCCCGTGAGATGCCCTGTAAAGTATCCGAGAAAAGCAATCGAGAACGCTATCGACATAGTTCGTTCATTAAACACTCCAGTGAAGGCTAGGATAGATCCAAGTGCGGCTGCTAATTCTCCTGCATCCTTTGCCACATGAGAAGTTTCCTCCCAAAAATCCACTGAATTTTGAGGACGGCGTGTGTAGACGACAAAAAAAGTGAAGCTCCACACAACGATGATCGTGGGTAGGTCAATAAAACGCTCAAAGATCGGACGCTGCAAAATCACAGAGTCCTCTGTACAGTAAAATCCTCGCTCTGGAGAGTAGGCCTCTTCACAGACACCAGTAGGACTTTCAAACCGAAATGTGGCCGATTGAAAGTCAAAGTGTGTTGCGACAAACACGATCATCAGAATTCCAAGAAATCGTAAGCGAATCCCCATTTTACTCCTCCAATGCGGTTTTTCTCGCGGTTTACAGAATCTGAATGCGTTAATCCTAAGTACTTCCCTTGACTATCACCCAGTTCATAAGCTCGCCATACCATTGTTTTGAGATCATTGCGCCGTTCCTCTTTGGGTTAAAATCTCTTTAGTAAGGCAGTTCGCGCACTCGATCTAGGAAAGCAACTGCATCTTCCAGTCCCACATCTTTTGCATGTAGCTCACCCACCCATAGAGCGATCTCCCCCCGTCATCCTCCCCAAAATTTTTTCCTTGCCCTAAGCTTTGCGAACCAATCAACACTACTCAGGGAAAACTCATGAAAAATTTCATCTCAAAAATAACAAAATCATTACTAATGATCCTTCTTGTTGTTCCGGCTCTATCAGCCTGTAAGGACATGCCTCCAATTGAACAAACCTCACCTCTACTGGGTGCTTATCTTCAAGGTTCTAACGTTTTGGAAGGTAATTTTCTTGAGAGTGATTCTCTTGAATTCAATCTTTCTAAATCATTTCAGCCACAAATCGAATTCATCGAGCAACTCGATTTCCAGTGGGCTGAAGAAGGGGTGCAATGGACGCAAACTACTGTGATAGATTTGTTCGACTTCGAAATTCCTGATGTGGATATTCCAGAGCTTAGCCTTCCAAATCTAGCCCTTCCAACGATTAGTCTCACAGAAGTCAGCCTTCCTGATACAAGCCTGATTAGGTCGCTCTTGCACACGATGGAGACTGAAGAAGTTAAAGAATTACAAGGCAACAAAAATGAATTCTTCCTAGCTAAAAAAAATCTGGTGAAGGCAAACTTGATAGATGTTGATCTTTCCAGGGTTGATCTCTCTGGCAAAGACCTTTCTGGCGCAGACCTGCGAGGTTCAGATCTGAGCCACGCTGACCTCACAGGAGCCAACCTAACTGGAGCACACCTTTGGCAGGCAAAGCTGAGAAAAGTAACCTTGCGAGACACGGATCTATCTGGAATGGATTTCTCTGGAATGGATTTAAGCGGGGCAGATCTAAGGGGTGTCAACCTGAGTGGGGCCAGCCTGTGGGGGACCAAACTATATCGCACCAATCTAAGTGGGGCCAATTTGAGTGGGGCCCGTCTCTCCAATGCAGATCTCTCTCAGTCAGAGCTTAGCGGAGCTAATCTTTCCAACGCTGAACTCTACAACACACAGTTGATGGGAGCCAATCTCAGTGCAGCTAATCTCTCTGGAGCAGATCTACAGAAAGCTCAACTGACAAATACTAATCTCTACAAGGCCAACCTTACAAGTGCCTGGCTAGCTGGTGCAAATCTACAGGATGCAAATCTATCTGAAGCAAATCTATTCAGAAGCACTCTGCATGGTGCGAACCTACGAGATGCGGATCTAAGCGCAGCAAACTTGGTGGAAGCATCACTAATCAAAGCCAACCTGCAAGATGTGGATCTGCAAGACGCGGATCTGAACAAGACCATTCTGTTCAAAGCTTCTGTCAGTAAATCCGTACTGATTAAAGCTCAACTGTGCCTCACGAACCTACCCGACCACACAATGTATAACCGGGATTGTGAGCGGACGTGATCAGCGCAAGCTCTTATTTCTCTGTTTTCTTCCAATTAGCTTGACTTCATGGATCAGCAAAGGATCTTTCATCTGAAATTCCTGTTAAGTTTAGGCAACTGGTCACTTTGCTTTTTAACTTTATGCCCTTGAAAAACATCATGGTTCACCGAGCTTTATTTCAGTCCCTAGTGCTGGGATTTTTTCTCTTTTCCGTACAAAACATTTTCGCAGACGATACGAAAGAGGCACGTATTCAGGCAGCAGAGAGATATCTAGCAGCAGTACCGATTTCCCAGCTTCTTGAAGACACTTTTAGAGAGATGAGCAAATCCTTACCTGAAGCTATCCGCGAAGGATTTATAGCACAAATGCGGATTGTTGTAAGAGCAGATATTCTGGAGGCAGCTACTCGAGCATCACTGGTCAGGCATTTCACCGTTGATGAATTAAACGCAATGACTGAATTCTACAGTTCTCCTCATGGAGCCAGTGCCATGCGAAAATTTGGAGCCTACATGGCTGACGTGATGCCGGCTGTTCAAGAAGAAATGATCTTTGGACTGGATCACATGGAACGCCAGGTAGAATAGTTTTTGCCAGTTTCATTCAAAGCGAATTTAGCATTTCCTCGTTAGATTCAGTATTTGTGATTACCAGATGAACTCGAAAGGCAGCTGAAATCGCAAACGTGACATGAACACTTCTCTTCAAGCTAATCCTTTTACTTTCCCTGTCTGGCGCCAGCTTCTTCCTCTCTTCCTCTCCATCAGGTTACACACTCTTCACTGGCATCGCTCACCTGTTTTTACAGTTTCCCCTTGGTACGGACGCCTTTCGAGGACATATCACCAGCGCGTTTCTAGGTGCTCTTGCCTGCGGAGTGCTGTTTGGCTGTGCCAGATTACTTGGGGCTTCTGTGTGGGCAGCTTTGGCAGGAGCCTGGGCATTTGGAGCATCTGAGCACTTCTGGTCACAGGCGATCATTGCTGAAGTCTACACACTCAATGCTTTGCTCTTCTTCGCCGTCTATCTACTGATACTGAAAGCGTTGCAAGCACCAGATTCACGAACATGGTGGTGGGGAGCCTCAATTTTCTTTGGGCTCAGTCTAGCTAATCATTACCCACTGATGGTACTGGCTTTTCCGGGATTGCTAGTACTCGCCCTTCCTGTTTGGCGAAGCGTGCTATCTCGTCTTCCAGAACTGATCTTACTCAGCCTCCTAAATGCTGCGTTACCATACGCAGCATTGGTCTGGCGCTCTCTACAAAATCCAGCAATCAACTTCTATGGTCCCATCGAAGGCTGGCAGGATTTCTGGTTTTATTTCAGTCGCCAGGGCTATGCCAGTGTAGATGTCAGCCCAAGTGCTGGTTGGTAGGATCGCTGGGAATTTCTACAATGGTTCAGCATCGAAGCTTTCTGGCAACTGACTCCCTTGGGCTTTGGGCTAGCACTCTGGGGACTATGGAGGCTGACACAACAACCTTCCTTGACCGTACTGGTCTCTGGAATTTTGGTTTTCCTTAGCAACAGCGTATTGCTGTTAGCCCTCCTAGCTTTTGACTTTGACTTCTTCAATATCAGTGTCTTCCGCCCTTACTCCCTCGTATGTTATGGCTTACTTGGTTTGTGGTTAGCCATTGGTTTGGACGATTTCATTCGTCGTTCCATTAAGACACCTGAACTCCAAAATTTAGGAACTGTCATCATTACTTTGCTGCTCGGGAGTCTGCTGCTCTTTCAAAATCTTTCAAAGAACGATCGGTCTGCTGATAACTTTGCTGAAAAACATGCTGAGTTACTCTTCCAGCTACTCCCAGAAAACTCGGTATTTTTTGTCTATGGTGATTCGGAAACAGGGCCTCTTGGCTACTATCATTATGTTGAGGAGCGACGACCTGATATGGAGTTAGTTAACCTCCAAGGCCTAGTCTATGGGAACCGTTTATTCCCAGTCCGTAGCTCTGAGCGTAGGAAGCAGGAAGTGCTTCGCCAGTTCGTGAATAACAGCAATCGCCCTCTATTTTATTCAGTAGATTCTGAGCAGTTTGCACACGGCCAAGGGGTTCGGCACTACGGATTTCTGAAGGAGGTTGTACGTGGAGGAAATCCAACTGCTCTACAATTGGTATTTCGGCCTGAAGCAGAGGCTTACTTCAGAGAGGTGTTGCAGCAGCAACCCAAGGATCGCTGGGAGAGATTTCGCTGCAACAAGCTATTATATCAGTATGGAGACTTCCTTGGTTATGCACTGCTCAGTGGTGATCCTGAACTTCAGAAAAAGATTCAGCCTCTCCTCCTTCTGGCTGAAAGTAATTTTTTCAGTCTGACCGGAATGATTGAGGTATTGATGACTCACCGAGCTCAGCCATCTCTGCCTCAAATTGAAAGCTGGCTGAAAATTGCAGAATTACTGCAGGATGAAACTCTCGACAAAGAACGTCAGGCTCGCTTTACCTATCTACAGGGCTTTGCGGCCTTTCTTGGTGGCCATCAGCAAGAAGCCATTGAAGCTTTCTACAAGTCTGCTCGGACCTATACCCATCCTGAAAATGCCTCTCTCTCGGCTCTCCAAAAACTCGGGCAACAAATCCCCCAGTAGGGGAATATTCAGTGCATCTTCGAAAAAAACTGAAACTTATTAGCTGGACAGGGCATGAGAAGCAAAACTTTTTTGGTACTATTATTCAGTATAAACCTTTTGCTGCCTAATTGGCTTCAAGCCGAACCTATTCAGGGCTTTGGGCTGCATTTGAGTATCGGGGATCTACAAATCTCCAATTCCTCGACAGATCAAAATTATGAGAAATCTTTTGCCTACGGTGGCATCGTAGATTATCAGTGGACAGCTTTCAATTACTTCTCGATGCGCTTGTTTGGAGGAGAACATATAGGCAGCGTTCAACAGCCTAACAAACCCAATTACAACTACTTCAAAACAGGTCTGTTTGGTCTAGAAGCCCGTGTATGGGCCGGTTCCTCTTGGTTTCTAGGAGTTCAGGCAGGCCAAGCGTACTTGACCTGGATTGAGTCGATGGAGAGTTACACAGAAATCGCTTGGACTAATCAAAGTGGCTATGGTGTGGGCTTCGAATCTAAAGATGGCCGGACCTTCGCGATCTACACACAAAAGACTGGCACCATGGAGTTTGGAGATCTTCCAGATCAGGATGTAGAAGGAATCCGTTTTGAGGCAGGCTATCGTTGGAAATGAAAGACAGCGGCGGAGGAAAAGCTGATTACAGCAGGGGTTAGATTCTCAGAGTGATCGGCTGTTAGTGAAAAGTGCGAATTTGGCGGGGGGATTCTTTGAATACTGTTTTGGGCAAAACGGGGATCGCCTGTGAAGCTGCGTAATGGTCCAACTGCATGCGAAGGGCTCTCAGATCACTATAAGGTCTTGGCTGTCTATTGAGTTGCTGGCTGATAGCTAGAGCCTCCTGAATTCTTTTCTGCTCTTCCCGATATTCCTCAGTTGGAGGATAAGGATTGAAAGGCTTGGCTCCCAGCAAAAACGGAGCAGTTGCAGAAATTAGCAGCAATTTCAAGAGTCTGGACATCGTGCTCCCTGTTCCCCAAAACGATTCTCAAAAGGGTCATGACATCCTGTCTCGTAGCCGGCTTCATCCTGAAGAAAGCTTTTTTGTAGTCTTCCTTACTGTAGATTTGTCTTCAAGCAAACTTGAGCCCATCTAATCAAAACTGCTCAAAGACTGATAAAAAAACAGGTTTTTCGTTTATAAATTCAAACCTTTGACCGCTTCGCCTAACTGTAAAAACAATGCAGTGTTGTGGAACTGATTACTTCAACAACGTTTAAAGGATGTTATGAAATACCTGATAGTAGCTGTAATGGCTTTGCTTTGCTGGGCAACTCCATCTTTTGCCCAAAAGCTCGGACCAGTGGGAAAGCAAATGCTCCGGGAGTATTCAACAAAGGGCGAACTCACTTACTGGAGTTCTGTAGATACAGAGTGCCCATTCTACAGTGATTTGAATCTGAACCAAATCATTCGAGAGAGAATTTTAAAGCAAAGTATTCGGCCTGCTTTCCACAAAAACAAACAACTGAGGAAAGCCAGAGTCTATGTGAAAGTTCACTGCTATTTCGAAGGATTCACTGTGATTACTGCGGATTTTGAACTCCAACTCGGCTACGACCTAGCCGACCAAGTGCGCCTTGGCTATTCCTCTGAGGTTTTTCTGCTGAATCATCCCATTCAAAAAATCAAGGTCGATATTGAGTCCATGGTGGATGAAAAGGTAACCGAATATGCGGCAGCCTATCTAGAAGGTGCTGTTGGTCAGCGACCTTCTTCGAGCAGTGCACAGCAATAATTGGACATCACTATCGTAGACTCTTTGTTGAGGGCGCTGCTCAATCCATATAGGCCTTCAATCAAGGAACTTCTTCAGCAATCTTTATCACTAATCTCTCCATTGGGAAGAATCGTGTTGCAGAAAATTGCACCGCGCAGAATAGCGTAACTCAGATTAGCATCTCGCAAACTAGCCTCCCTCAGATCAGTTTCTCGTAGATCCGCATTCCTCAAGTTGGTCTGAGATAAATCTGCTCCCCTCAAGTCAGCGTAACTCAAGTCGATGTCCGGCAACTTTGCTGCTGACAAGTCACACTGGTTACAGACAATCCTTTCCTTCTGCTTGGCTACCTGCTTCAACAGGCTTTCAACATCCGATGGATTAAAACAAAGGACCGGGGATACCAAAACTAGAAACGTTGTAGGTATGAGAAGAAATCTCTTCATCGCAAGCGCCACATTTTTAATTGCATGGACAGGTCAAACTTTCTCTGAATTACACGCACCTCAGGAGTTGTTTGGAAGGGAAGTCTGTGCATTCAAGTCCCTTCGATAGTACTTGTTACCACTTCCCCAATTCTGAGGCAATGCCTCTCTCATCTGAATCAGATTCGGTTCTATTTCTGGATAGGCTGAAAAATATTGCTCATTTCGCTGAAGCTGCTGGACAGGTGGGGGAGTGTAGGTACCTGGGGGAACTGGGTGTCTATCTGTCCAAAGATACTCGAGATGTTTGGATTCACATCCGGACAAAATAAAAGTCGCGCCGACCAAATATAGAAATGCTTTCCTCACTATATCTCTCCATCGTTTAAAGTGATCAGAATTGATGTGTTTCACACTCTATAGCAGTACACATACAGCTATATTTTCAATCTTTTTATGGCAACTCACAACTCTCTGTCTCATGACTACTTAACAAGTGCTTAGCCGATCCTCCACCAATTCTCCTGTTTACTGAACCACATCAGTTGGACTGACAGATACCAAAATACAAAAGTAATTCCCTCAACCTGACTCTGAATCAGGAAATTCAAACTCACACCCAGAACCAGACAAGGAGTCAAGCATTGATCAGTGCATTCTATTCCAAAAAAATCATTTTAAATGGAAGCCGTTCCTCTTGATTGAATCCATATGTCACAAAATTCCAGATTTAATTTCCGATGGTCTGATTGAGTATGTAAGAGAAGGTAAATCACTGGGAGAGTTGAATCTGGACTGAAACCAAGACTTTGGTCCAGATTCACAAGGTGCTATTAATCGGAGAGTTAGCTGCACAGAGAGCAGCAGGTCGACTTTACAATGCAATAGAAATATCAGAGTTTTCTCTCGTAGGGTGCTTGACCACCAGTCAACTCAAGATTTATCTTTGAAATATTATTGTTCAGCGCACTCATCCCCCAATTTGGGCCCATTGGGCCGTCAATAAAGTCTTGGAAATCAGCTTCTGAGATTCCTTCCTTCGCTTCCCATACACAGAACATTGGGCCTTCTTGCGCAACAGGCATGAAGGAATGATTGTAAAACCCCAAGTTCATACAATCTTGAACATACTTTCCCATCGCAGATTGATCACTCATTAGCTCACCAGTTTTTTGCCACCACTGACCAGCCATACCCGGCTTCACATAGTGGTGCACCAGAAAGAATTGAGATCCCATAATTTATACTCCAATAGTGCGGTTAACAAACGTTTTACCAAACCATCATAAACCTACTTAAGCAGCATTAATCGTTGCAGTCATTTTCTGTGAATCATCGAAGATGTAGAATTCGGCAATTTTACCCTCTTCGATTTTGGGGAAATGGCCAAAATCTGCAGTTAGATTGCCTGAACCCACCACAGTTGCGTGCAGCATCGCGAACAAGTGATGCCTCTCAGCAATGATGTTCACCAGCTTAATTTTGAATTCATCATAAAGCTGTCGTACTGACAGATAGAGCAGTCATCCAAATTATCTGGGCTATGGTAAGTCCTCGATAATTATGGTGAAAACTGTACTAATGGTAGGGCGAGTTTCAGTCGAATAGGCTAGACTTTCCTGAAGGCTACTTACTAAAAATATATTATCAATCTATTAGTTGGATAGATTTTTAAAATTCGATTCGAAGCAGCTGATTCTATTAGATTTAAAAAAAATTTTCTTAAGCCACTGTTGCGCTCAAGTGAAGGTGAAAGAGAGAAATCTGTTTTATAGAGCTAGTGACAACAGCACCTATTATGCTAGAAACTTTCTAGAGCATTTAGAAGCAACAACCAATCTTGCTCCCACTCAAATCGAACCCAGAGCCTGGGTACCAGAATACAATGTCTTATCTAATGAACTGTAGCCGCTTGAAAAACTCAGAGTTGCTTAAGGAGGCCAGTACTAAGATGGAAGGAGTAATAGGGAATCAGAGCTGATCATCGAGGTAGCTTTGCAGCGTGTTTGCGATACCATACTGCCACAGGTGCTGCAGGGCATTTTGGAAGCTTTGTTGAAAAGCTTCGGATTCCGCGAGATCACCAAAGACATCCTGCAATTTCAAGAAAGCCAGTGGTTCAGTTTTGGATCGTTCTGCTAGCTTGCGCAATCGACTCGCCTGACTGTCCTCTGGCTGCATGTCCTTCCCTCCCTCAGAAAGTCCTCCCCAGTATCTACACCAGAGCGCAGACTCCAGCGCCAAACCAGTTACAGAGGCGCCTGCTTGCAAACGATCCCGCGTGGAAGGTAGCACAAACTTGGGTTGTCGATTAGAACCATCAAAACAAAGTCGAGCGATGGTATCCCCAATTTTTGGATTAGCAAAACGCTCCAAGATCAACTGAAGGTAAGCCTGCAGATCAGTATTGGGTACTGGGAGAACTGATGGTAGTATCTCCTCCGTCTCCATCTTCTCCAAGTAGCGGTAGATTAGCGGATGCGCCATCGCTTCATGGACAAAATATTGATCTAGTAGGGCTCCCACATAGGCAATCGAAGCATGCCCTGCATTCAGAATCCTCAGCTTCATGTGCTCATAGGGCGTTACATCCGTTACGAAAGTCACCCCAACAGCTTCCAACTCCGGTCGCCCCAGCGGAAAGTGATCTTCCAAGACCCACTGAATGTAATTTTCACAGAAAACAGGCCATCCATCCTCAATACCAAACTCCTCTTGCAGAAGACTTCTTTCCCGATCAGAGGTAGCGGGTGTAATGCGATCCACCATTCCATTGGGAAAAGCTACCTCACGCTCAACCCAGGCGGCCAATTTGGAATCTTGCATTTCAGCCAGGCCAACCACAGCGTTGCGAGTGACGTTGCCATTGTGTAGTAGGTTATCGCATGACATCACAGCAAAGGGCGCAATACCTCTCACCAAACGGGTACGCAAACCAGCCAGAATCAACCCAAAGGCTGTGGTCGGTGTCTCTGGACTCGCTGCATCCTGTCTTAATGCGGGCTGGTCCGGATCAAACTCTCCCGTTGCTGGATTAACGAAGTAGCCTCCTTCCGTGACCGTCAATGAGACAATCCGGATACTTGGGTCTGCAAGTCTTTCAATGTTTACAGGATCTCCTGGTAGGAGAAAATCGATCATTGATCCCGTTACAGTTGCCTCGTAACCTGCTACCGATTGCTCCACCACCGTAGTCAGGTAGTCCTGCTGTGACAGGGTTTGGCCCATTACACGATCACCAGGCATCACACCTGTACCAACCAGAGCCCAGTCAAGAGATTTGCCAAGTCGGAACAGTTGGTCTAGATAGACCGCCTGATGTGCCCGATGGAAATTGCCCACACCAATGTGGACAATCCCCGGCTTGAGCTGCTTAGAAGAATAGTCAGGAACTGAGATCTGAGAGGCAATAGAAGGCAGAGCTGCCCGAGAGAGTCGAATAGTCATAAAATTTTTGGAGGGTCAACTCATCCAGTTGCCACCATCGACGTTGAGCGTCTGTGCTGTAATGTAGTCGGCATCAGCAGAAGCAAGGAAAACAGCTGCCCCTTCGATGTCATTGGGACTTCCCATACGGCCCAGAGGGACAGCTTCACCGACCAGTCGCTTTTTCTCTCCAATAGGTCGGTTTTCATAGCGCGCAAAGAGGCCATCGACCGTTGCCCACATCGGAGTGTCAATCACTCCAGGGGCAATACCATTAACGTTGATATGATGCGGAGCCATCGCCAATGCTGCTGATTGAGTATAGCTGTAAACGGCGGCCTTGGTTGCACAGTAGTGAGCTACCAGGGCTTCCCCACGTCGACCTGCTTGAGAAGAAAGGTTAACGATCTTACCACGGATGCCTTTCTCAACCATGTGAGTTACAGCCGCTTGCATCATGAAGAACATTCCCTTGACGTTGATGTCAAAGAGCCGATCATAACTTTCTCGAGAAGACTCCAGGAGTGGAGCCATCTCGAAGATGCCTGCATTATTGAAAAGGATATCAACTTGGCCAAAAGTCGCAGCTGCTGCTTGAATCGTCTGATCGATATCCGTCTGTTTAGTCACATCCGTACTGACCGCCAAGGCACTGCCACCAGTTGCTTGAATTTCCTTCGCGACAGCTTCTGCTAGTGACAGCCTTACATCTGCAACAACACACTGTGCTCCTTCCTGAGCGTAGCGCAAGGAGACAGCGCGACCAATACCACCGCCACCACCTGTTACAATTGCTATCTTGCCTGCCAGTTTCATCGAATTGCCTTCCCGTTGTTATCAAATTTATGGATTTTATCCTCTTCCGGATTCAGGTGGATGGTATCACCATAATTTAATCGAACATCTCCATCTACACGAACAGTCAAAGGACTCTTCTGACCTTCCACGCTAACATGTAAAAAGGTGTCTGAACCCAAGTGTTCTGAAACTCCAACTTTGCCTGTCCACAGTCCTGAAGAAGTAGAAATTTGAACGTGCTCAGGACGAACTCCAATCGTTGTAGCTTCATAGCGACTAGCTTCTCCACCACTGAGAAAATTCATCTTGGGTGCCCCAATAAAGCCAGCGACGAAGAGGTTTTCCGGTGAGTGGTAAAGCTCCATCGGGCTACCCACCTGCTCAATATTACCTTGATCCAGCACCACGATCTTATCAGCCATCGTCATCGCTTCCACCTGATCGTGGGTGACATAGATCATTGTTGTCTTCAGTTGCTGGTGCAATTCCATGATCTCCAACCGCATATTGATCCGGAGTGCTGCATCCAGATTCGAGAGTGGTTCGTCGAAAAGGAAGGCTTTCGGTTGGCGCACAATTGCTCGACCAATCGCAACCCGCTGACGCTGCCCACCAGAAAGCTGGCGAGGCTTACGCTCTAGATACTCACTCAGGTTGAGGATTTTGGCTGCCTCTTGGACCTTTGCAGTGATCTCGCTCTTTGGCATGCCTGCCATTTTCAGTGGAAATCCGATGTTCTCACGCACACTCATGTGCGGATACAGGGCATAGGACTGAAAAACCATTGCCAACCCGCGCTTGGCGGGCGCAAGGTTGGTCATATCCTGACCATTGAATTCGATCCTGCCCTTGGACACTTCTTCCAAGCCGGCAATTAGCCGCAACAAGGTAGACTTCCCACTACCAGAAGGACCAACGAATACAACAAATTCTCCTTCATTGACCTCAAGATCTACTGAAGGAATGACTAATACATCCCCAAACGATTTGGAAACGCCTACTAAATTAATGCTACCCATGTCTTTTTCCCTTATTTGACTGCCCCGAGGGTCAGTCCTTTCACCATTTGCTTCTGGGTCACCCAACCAAGGAACATGATCGGCAGGATGGCCAGTGTGGAGGCCGCTGAAAGCTTAGCCCAGAACAACCCTTCCGGACTGGAATAGGAAGAAATGAAGGTTGTTAACGGAGCCGCTTCAAACGCTGTCAGGTTCAGGCTCCAGAAAGACTCATTCCAGATCAACACAATACTCAATAAACTTGTGGAGAAGATCGCTGATTTTGACAACGGAAGCAATATATAAAGAAAAATATTCAAAAGACTATCACATTCCATCTGGGCTGCTTCCAAAATTTCCTGTGGAATATCCTTAAAATAGGTATAGAGCACCCAGATGACAATCGGCAGGTTCATCAGCGTGTAGATCAGGATCAAGCCCAGATGCGTATCCAGTAGCCCCATATTCTTGTAAAACAAATACATCGGAATCAACACTCCAACAGGAGGCATCATCTTGGTCGAAAGAATCCAGACCAGCTTGAACTGTGTTCGCCTGGTTGGTCGGAAGGCAAAACTGTAGCTCGCTGGTACAGCAATCAGGATCGCCAACAACGTGGCGAATACTGAAATCACGATGGAGTTCCAAGCGTAGTTCAAGTAGTCGCTTCGATTCTGTACAACAAAATAATTCTCCAGAGTGGGTATAAAGAAGAAGCTGGGAGGTGTAGCAACAGCCTCGATCTCCGTCTTTAAGCTGGCCATCACCATCCAAAGGATTGGGAAGAAGATGATGAACCCGATCACCCAACCAAGAATTGATAGCAGAACTCTATTGGATTTCATTGGTCAGAATTCATATTCTTAGCAATCATCCGCAGCAGGAAGATCGCAACAATGTTAGCAAAAACAATGGAGATGATTCCACCAGCTGAGGCTCCACCAATATCAAAATCTAGTAGTGCCTTACGATAGACAAGGAAAGCCAAATTTGTGGTCTGTGTACCAGGCCCCCCAGTCGTTGTAGTAAAGATTTCCGCAAAAATATTCAGGTGAAAGATCATCTGGATCATCACCACCGCCCCGATGGCCTTGCCCTGATGTGGCAGATAAATCTGGGAAAAAAATGCTACATGTCCAGCTCCATCCATCTTGGATGCTTCCTTGATTTCCAGGCTCATGGACTGTTGGGCCGTGACAAAAACCAAGACAGCGAAGGGTAACCAGTTCCAAGAAACAATGATGATGATAGAGCCAAGTGGGATATCAGCAAACCAGTCGATCGGAGGCAGTCCGAAAAGACCAAGTAGGTACGTGAAATAGCCGTTGACGGGATGCATCAACAGATTCTTCCAAATCAAGGCGCTAACCGTAGGCATCACGAAAAAGGGTGAAATGATAACCAACTGTAGTAATCGCCCCCCGTAAAGATCTTGATCCAACAAGTAGGAGATCAACAATCCCAACACTACTGTGATGACAATGATGCTCCCCAGTAACTGAATAGAATTATAAATCGAGTCAGTAAAAACGAAATCGGTGAGTAGAAACTCGTAATTTTCAATACCCGCAAATCCCTTAATACGTGGATTCAGCAGGTTATAACGAATGAAGGAATAGTAGATCGTAGCGATGAGGGGACCAAGCATCCAAATAAACAGCACAACGATTGCTGGATAATCAGAAAGTACTCTTAGTTTCATTCAGATGCCCGGCTTAGAGAAAATTAGAACCGATCAGAGTTGATCAGATCAATAGTATCCAGCTTGGCGCATGATGCGATCTGTGGCGGCCTGTGATTTTTCCAAGGCTTCTTCTACAGACATTTGACCAGCTACTGCAGCGGCTACAAACTGACCCACCTGTGTTCCGATGGACTGGAACTCAGGAATGGCTGCGAATTGTACACCTGTGTAAGGTACGGGCAGCAACGTGGACTTGGTTGGGTCCATGGCCATGATTGAATTCAGCACTGTTCGTGCGAAAGGAGCAGCCTTGTAGTAGCTGTCATTATAGGTCGACTTGCGTGTTCCCGGAGGAGCTACAGTCCAGCCTTTTCGCTCACCAACCAAGTTTACATACTCCTTGGAGGTTGACCACGCCAAAAACTGCTTGGCAGCATCAGTCTTCTTCGAAGATTTTGGAATGGAAAGCGCCCAAGCCCAAGCCCAACCTGTACCACGGTCGGTACGCGCAGAAGGTGCGCGAGTGAAGTCAGTCTTGTCATGCACCTTGGAGTCGCTTGGGTTGTAGATGTAGCCAGCAGCTGAGGTTGCATCTACCCACATGCCACACTTGCCACTGGCAAACAAAGCACGGTTTTCATTGTGACCGTTAGAGCTTGCTCCTGGAGGTCCAAAGTTGTTCAGGATGTCAACATAATAGGTCAGCGCTTCTTTCCACTCTGGAGAATCCAACTGTGGTCGCCAGTTCATGTCAAACCAACGTCCACCAAAGGCATTGACCATAGTAGTCACGTAGGCCATGTTCTCACCCCAACCAGCTTTTCCACGTAGACACACACCATACACACCATTTTCAGGGTCATGCAGTGCTTCTGCATAGGCGCGGAATTGACGGTAGTTTGGCTCTGCTGGCATAGTCAATCCAGCGTTCGCAAACAAGTCCTTACGGTAGAAGGTGAAAGAACTCTCTGCATAGAACGGCAGAGCGTAGATTACTCCATTGTGTGACAATAGATCTCGTACCGTTGGGAAGACGTCATCCATGTCGTAGCTGGCAGGCATATCGCTCAATGGAACAAGCTTGCCATCCTTGCCCCACATTGGCGCTTCGTAGGCACCGATGGTAATGATGTCAAACTGGCCACCGCCTGTGGCAATATCGGTTGTCACACGCTGGCGTAGTACATTCTCTTCCAAGGTCACCCAGTTCAACTCATGACCGGTCTTCTTTGTGAACTCGGAGGACAACTCCTGCATGATGATCATGTCGGAGTTGTTCACCGTAGCAATCGTCAATTTTTCTGCATAAGCTGTCATCGTAGAGGTAGCACCAACTAGTGCCGCCACGAACAATGCTTTCAATGCTTTCATTCTGCCTCCAAAATTATTAAATCCTCTCATATCGAGAGATAATGGAACACGTTGTAAGTCCTCTGTTCTCATTCGATGCCCCAAAAGGCTGCAATTCCACCCAAACGCATTTCACTCCAGTGCCCCAAGCACTTTCAGGAAGTGAGTATCAGTTCTGTAGCTCGATTTACTGGGAAACCCTATGAAAGCTGAAGAACGTTCAAACTTTCTCATTCCGTATGATGTGCTCTTACGAAGAAAAATGCTTGAGGAAATTTGGCGAGGCTATTTTCTGTTGGTGAGGTATCAATTCCATTATGCTGCTACTCTGCCGGGTAAGCAAATGCCGTCTAGCAGAAACAATTAACAGCTCCGCTGTGTCCAATTAACATCAGCCTCCTCCCCAAGTTCTCTAGGCGGACTACTTACTTTGCTTAAAAAGCATATTTGTGAGTAAGCAGTGCAAAATTTTACAAACGTGATTTGATTAGTCAACTCATTAAACTTATTGATAATTAAACTTTGTTGATAAACTTATCTCATCTGAATCAGTGAATGTCTTTTTATCCTATTTTCTTCTATCGGGAAAGAATCTGATTGAATAATTATTCAATTCAGTTGTTTCTCAAAAAACAACTCTACTGCTTGTTTCATTTAGATTAAATTTTTTCTAATCTAAAAAATATTCTGCTCAATAGGACCAGTAGAAATAAAAAATTTGGACAAGACCGAGACGACCAAAAATAAGTCTTCTTCTTTGAAAGTAAAACAAACCTGATCACTGTATTTCGGATGTTAAGCAAAATTTTTCTGGCGTATAGCCACATACAGTAACTTGGCTAGTTATTTTTTCTCCAAAATTCTTCCTGCAAAGCGGGATAGAGTCGACGATAACGTATCAGTAGATCTTGGTAGTTCTCAACTAACTCTGGCTGAGGCTCCAGAACCTCTGCAATAGGAGGACGAGAACAAACCAAGGCTGGATCACTTCCCTCTGCAGCTACCAATCCCAAGCGGGCTGCTCCAAAGGCTGCTCCCAACTCAGCACCACTGTGTCGAATGAGTGGACGTTGCAGTATTGTCGCCAGTATCTGTCCCCAAGCACGACTACGGGCTCCACCACCAATCAAAGAAATCTCACCAATCTCTGCACCAGCTTCAACAAGCACATGCTGGCAATCAGCAAAAGCACAGGACACACCTTCCAAGACTGCTTGAGTCAAATGTCGAGCATCATGATTGTGAGTCAGCCCGAAGAATACTCCCTGAGCCTGAGAGTCGTTATGTGGAGTTCGCTCTCCGGAAAGATAAGGCAGAAACAATGGTGCACCAGTTGGGACTGGGTCATTTTCCAAGGCAGTTAGCAAATCAGCTTCTGTACGCCCAAGCACCTGGCATAACCAACTCAAACAACTAGCAGCACTTAGGATAACTCCCATTTGATGCCATGTCCTGGGCAGACAGTGACAGAAAGCGTGGGCACCTTTTTCTGGAGCTGGTAGGAAAGAGGGTGTGACAACAAAGTACACCCCTGAAGTTCCAAGAGACAGAAAAGCAGACCCAGGTCGTACCGCGCCAATCCCAACGGCACTTGCCGCATTATCCCCAGCACCTCCTGCGATCACAGGCCGACCGTTAATGCCCCAGCGTTTTGCCAACTCTGGCAGCAAAAATCCTGAAGATTCAGTTCCTTCAATCAACTGTGGCATGTGATGTCGTGAAAGACCTGTTGCTGCCAACATGATGTCTGACCAGTCTCTTTTCTCAACATCCAACCAGAGGGTTCCTGCAGCATCTGACATCTCTGAGACCATTTCACCGCTAAGCCGCAAACGCAGAAAGTCTTTCGGCAACAAAACTTTGTTCACTTTTTCAAATAATGTCGGTTCTTCTCTCTGCAACCAAAGCAGCTTAGGTGCAGTGAATCCAGGCATTGCCAGATTGCCAGTGATTTGACGTGAATTTGGAATTTGCTGCTCTAAGAATTCACATTCGGTATCAGAACGCCCATCATTCCAAAGGATTGCTGGGCGCAAAACCTGTTGCTGAGCATCTAGAAGTGTAGCTCCATGCATCTGCCCAGAGAGACCAATGCCCTTGACCTGAGCTAGTGAATGTTGCTTACAGAGCTCCTCAATTCCTGCTTGAACAGCTTGCCACCAGGCTTCTGGCTCCTGCTCGGACCAAAGTGACTTGGGTCTCTGCAATGTCAAAGTGATACTGGCTTCGGCTAGGACCTGTTGTTCAGAACTGAGCAAGAGGAGTTTGACAGCAGAAGTGCCAATATCGATACCGAGGTACATGGGCAACCTCAATGGAGTAGAAAGATGATCGCTGTAAGAATCGTAAGAACGAATGCAAATAAGGAAGGTTGAGGGGAGACCGTTACGAACTCCCCTCCGGAAAAGATACTTAGAGGCCAACCTTAGTCAGAGCACGACGTGCATAGACCCGAGACATTGCACGGCGATAGTCTTCACTGACGGACCAATCGCTGAGCACATCGACACCATTGGTTGCTGTATCGGCAGCAGTCTTGATATTAGCTGCACTCAGAGCCTGTCCTTTGAGAGTTCCTTCAACATTGGTGTCACGGAAGCCCACGTGGCCAACACCGCTAAAACCTACACGCACATCAGAGCAAGTGCCCCCAGACTTGTCCACAGCTACTGCACAGCCCACGTAGGGATAGCGTGAAGCTGGCTGAGCAAATTTCTCATAGCAGGAATTCGCATTCATTGACGTGGTAGGCACTCGAATCTCAACAAGTAGTTCATCTGGCTGGACCGCAGTCTCCCACAAAGCCACAAAGTAGTCTTTTGCCGAAACCACTCGCTGCCCATTGGGTCCCTGAATTACCATACTGGCATCCAAAGCAAGGACAGGACCGGGATAGTCAGCAGCTGGATCAGAGTGAGCCATCGCGCCACCAATTGTTCCTCGATTGCGTACCTGTACATCCCCAATCGAAGCAGCAGCATCCTTTAGAGCTGGAGCTTTTGCCGCAATGGCATCAGAGGATTCAACCATCCAATGCGTAGCCATCGCACCGATAGCAATGTGATCACCCTTGTCAGTGATGTACTTCAAATCAGACACTCCCCCCAGATCGATCACTGTGGTGGGCGTGCTCAAGCGCAGTTTCATCGCGGGAATTATACTATGTCCGCCCGCAATGATCTTTGCATCTTCGCCGTGTTGGGCCATTAGAGACAGTGCTTCAGCAACACTGCTCGCCCGATGGTATTCAAAAGCTACAGGAACCATAGACCTCCTAACAATACAGTACAGATTAGGTTAGCTAAAAAAATAAGTTGTTATTTGCAAGTATCTCAAATTAATGATTTTCGTAATTCCAGTGGCTATTCAATTTGGTGTATTACCCTTACTATCGAATTAACGCTTGCTAAGTTTGAAGTAGACGGGAACCCTTGCCAACAACAAGCTCTGCGTGTTTCTCAGAAGAACTTAAGAACTCACATTTTGGGCGAATCTCAGAAATAATATTGCAATCGTTTTCGATGAGTCACGATCTTATGCCGGGCAAACTTCGGATTTGGTCAAAAATCTTTTGCCGGTTCCATTATCTAGGGAAAACATGCCTCCGATACCAGGTACACAGTCTATAATTAGGTTAGTATTTTTCCATTTATCGTGCTGGTCACGTCCAATGTAGAAGGGAATTCCACCAATTTTTCCTAGCATTACATCTCTTTCTCCAATCAGAAAATCTCCTTCAGGAAAGCACATTGGCGAACTGCCGTCACAACAACCGCCAGACTGATGAAATAGCAATTTTTGGCCGTATTTTTCTTTGAGATGCTCAATGTGATTTAAAGCTTCCTCAGTCGCGCGAACATCCATTTCGTTACCTTTGAATTGAGCTACCCTCTGATCGAAGGTAGCTATTAGAATTTACTAGAAAAATCCAAGTTTATTTGGATCGTATGACATCAAGATATTCTTTGTCTGCTGATAATGATTTAGCATCATCTTGTGAGTCTCTCTTCCAATACCAGATTGCTTATACCCACCAAAAGCTGCATGCGCTGGATATGCGTGATAACAATTTGCCCAAACTCTTCCTGCTTGAATTTCTTTGCCCATGCGGAAAGCAAGGTTGTTGTCTCTTGTCCAAACTCCGGCTCCAAGGCCGTACAATGTATCGTTGGCGATCTCCAAGGCTTCTGCCTCATCCTTGAAAGTCGTTACTGAAACGACAGGGCCGAAAATTTCTTCCTGAAATACTCGCATATTGTTATTGCCTCTAAAGACTGTCGGTTGGATGTAATATCCATTTTCCAATCCGTTATCCATTTTAGCCTCACTCCCACCAATCAACACCTCCGCTCCTTCCTCTTTGCCTAGCTTTAAATATGAGACAATCTTTTCCATCTGCTCTGTAGAGGCTTGAGCTCCTAGCATGGTTGACATTTGAAGGGAGTTACCTTGCTCTATAGCCTTCACTCTTTCAAGTGCTCTCTCCATAAATCTGTCGTATATAGATTCTTGTATAAGAGCTCTGCTTGGACAGGTACATACTTCGCCTTGATTCAGAGCGAACATGGTGAACCCTTCTAAGCACTTATCAAAAAATTCATCATCCTCTCGAATAACATCTTCGAAAAAAACATTAGGTGATTTGCCACCTAATTCCAAAGTCACTGGTATCAAATTTTGTGAAGAATATTGGAGAATGAGTCTGCCCGTTGTTGTCTCACCGGTGAAAGCGACCTTTGCAACTCTGTTTGATGAAGCCAAGGGCTTTCCAGCTTCTAATCCAAAGCCATTGACAATATTTAGGACTCCAGGGGGCAGCAAGTCACCGATCATTTCTATCAAGACCATTATTGAAGCAGGTGTTTGCTCTGCTGGCTTGAGTACGACACAGTTGCCAGCTGCCAAAGCAGGGGCAACTTTCCAAACTGCCATCAAGATGGGAAAATTCCATGGAATAATTTGACCCACGACACCCAAAGGTTCTTTGAAATGGTAGGCATAGGTATTACTGTCGATTTCTGCGATTGATCCTTCATCAGCTCTTATGCATCCAGCGAAATATCGAAAATGGTCTACAGCCAAGGCCAAATCTGCAGCAATGGCTTCTCTAACAGGTTTGCCATTATCGATCGACTCAGCTACCGCCAATTTTTTCAAATTGGCTTCAATTGTATCAGCAATTTTCAGCAGTATGTTTGATCTCTCAGTTATCGAAGTCTTTTTCCAACTCTTGAATGCTGAGTGAGCCGCATCCAGTGCGCTTTCGATATCTTCAGAATTTGATCGGGCAATCTCATTAATTACTTCTCCGGTTATTGGAGATCGATTTTCGAAATATGCACCCGATTTTGGTTCAACAAACTCACCGTTTATGAAGTTTCCATACTTTTGCTTGAAAGGATATTCTACATCCAGATGTTCTGAGTTAAGTGCTCTACTCGTTGTAATTGGTGCTCCCATGTTTTCCTCACTAGTCTATAGATATTTGCTTGAGTTGGATCATTTTTGCTTTTAGTGAGTCGGTCGGCCCTAAGCGTTAGGGGAAAGGATGATCCAGTTCTAATAAGTTTTTTTGCAGCCGATCGACTGCGTGCAGATGTTATAAAGTCGTTTCACATATAAATTTCCTCCGTAGTTAGGATTGCGAAGCTGCCCACTGAACTGCTTTGACGATGTTGTCATAACCAGTGCAGCGACAAAAGTTTCCTTCGAGTGCGTGGCGAATTTCCTGATCACTAGGGTTTGAATTTCGTTCAAGCAACTGCACAGAAGACATGATCATTCCAGGGGTGCAGTACCCGCATTGCAGTCCGTGCTTTTCTCGAAAGCCTTCCTGAATCGGATGTAGAGTTCCATCAGCAGCAGCCAGCCCTTCGATTGTATTCACTTCTGCTCCCTCGCATTGGGCAGCTAGCAGTGAACACGACTTGACAGCCTCACCGTCGACAATCAGCGTACAAGTTCCACAACTGCTGGTGTCACAACCAACATGGGTGCCTGTCAGTCCAAGATTTTCGCGCAGGAACTGCACTAGTAAAGTGCGGGGCTCTATGTCATGAGAGACTGCCACCCCATTGACAGTCATGGATACCTCCATGCGCTCCTCCTTCAGAAAGAAAATAGTGTATAGTTCCAATCATGGAACGAGGGAAACCAAGGTCAACAGTCAGACCGTTGCCTTGAGAATTGAACTGATTAGAGTCCAGTTACAGTGTAATATTTATGCTATCCAATCATGTACCATAGCGTGTAGTCACATCAATACGCAACTGTCTACCACGCTGGGCTTTTGCTAATTGACGGACCAGCCGGCGTAAGCTATTCAAATTATGAGCAGAAGCCAAGATATCAATATAGGGAAGTGCTGCCTGCATCCCCTGTGTCGAGGGACTATAATCCGGATTGCCCATCAATGGATTTAGCCAGATCACACTGCGAGAACGTGATTTCATCACACGCATACTCTCACCGAGTAACTCTATGTCACCAGTATCCCAACCATCACTGATTATCAAGACAACCGTGCCCGGGTCAAGTAAACTCAGGGCATATTGTTCTACAAACTCTCCAAAGGATTCGCCAATTTTTGTACCACCGGACCAATCGGGCACGGTTCCAGCCAACAGATTGAGCGCTTCCTCCAATTCCTCAGTTTGCAAGACCTTCGTCACCCGATGCAATGAAGTACTGAAAACAAAGGTTTCAATCCGGCGATATACACTCTGAAAAGCGTACAGAAACTGGATTAAGAAGCGACTGTAGAGGTCCATCGACTTACTGACATCACAGAGCAGCACTAGCTTGAGCTTCTGACGTTTTCTTTCCCGATGAGCCAAGTCAAGCAATTCACCGCCACGTCGCAAACTGCTTCGCATTGTTCGGCGCAAATCCAATGGGCCACGCTGTCGAGAGGCCTTGGTGCGGCGACTGAAACGTAGAGACAAAGACTTGCCAATTTCATTGATTAGTCGAGCAACCTCATCGAGATCTTGTGAAAGGAAATCACTGAAATCTCGCTCTGTAATAACCTCAAAAGGACTATAGCCTGCGGCTTCCTGCTCTTCACTGGCCTCATCCACATTATTCAGCCAGTCATTGATTGTCAGATATTTTTGCTTGCGGGGACGATCATCAATGATGACCGACGGAGCTTCCACCTCTTCTTCGTCTCGGAAACTGAGTTGATCTGCTTTATCCCAGACATACCAAAAGTGTCGAAAGTGCTCATCAAAAATTTCCTGTTCCTGGGTGCTTTTGGCTAAAGTAGAGCGCAAAGACAAATAAAAATCTTCTTCTCGCAGTAAATCAATCGCATCCAGTGATCGAAGAGCATCCATCTGTTCCGACGCACTAACATTGGATCCGTGTCGTCGCAACCAACGACAGAAACCCACAACATTTGCACTAAATTCACGTCGCAAAGCCAGGTTATCAAAACGAGTGTCTGACTTTCGTTTGGGAGAGGAACTTTCGATTAGGGAGTTATCGGGGAGCATTGGGATGTGATCAATTTGCAGCCGTTGGGGACTCCTCTGCTGTTTTCATCTCTTTGGCTTGGATACCCAAGCGCCCAAGGAAATCTGTGAGTGACTCCCTTACCTGGCGGACATCGTTGCGATCCTTGAAGATAAGCCCCAGAGTTTCCTCTACAATGCTTGGTTCAAGATGATCTTGGTGTAAGGCTGCCAAGGCTCTCGCCCAATCTATGGTCTCAGCTACCCCTGGTATTTTTTCTAGCTTCTGCTGACGCACAAGCTCCATGAAACGACACATTTGTCCTGCTAGTTCTGTGTCAACATCAGGTACCTTGTTACGAACAATCGAGAGTTCTTTCTCGTATGGCGGGTAGTCAATCCAAAGATAAAAACAACGTCGCCGTACAGCGTCAGAGAGTTCCCGGGTACGGTTCCCTGTCAAAATTACGTAGGGTGGTTCTTCGGCGCGAATGCTACCAATTTCTGGAATTGTAATTTGCCATTCGGAGAGTATTTCTAGCAAGAAGGCTTCAAACTCCTCATCGGCCCGATCCAACTCGTCAATCAACAAAACTGGTGCTTTTGGATGAGTCAGTGCTTTTAGCAGTGGCCGTTTGAGCAAGAACTGCTCACCAAAAATAGAAGCCTCTCGATCTTCAAGGGAGCGCTCACTGTTTTCATCAAGTTTCAGGTGCAGTAATTGACGCTGATAATTCCACTCGTAGAGTGCCATGTTGGCATCAAGACCCTCATAGCACTGAAGGCGGATCAATTCAGTATCCAGCACTCGGGCCATCACCTTGGCGATCTCCGTTTTGCCAACACCTGCTGGTCCTTCGATTAGCAGAGGCTTGCGAAGCGTCATCGCCAAATACACAGACATCACAATACTTCGATCCGCAATGTAGTCTTGTTCTTCCAGTAATTGTTGCAGGCGTTGCAGTTGGTCGTGTTGCATCAACCTTCCGATTTGGGGTTAGTGACTTGTTGGGTACATTCCTCTAACGCATTCCAGGCCAACGCTGCACAACGGATACGGCTCTTATGCTTTCGAATGGCCATCAAAGGTGACAGAAATTCTGGAGGAGAATCTGGCAATTCACCCGTTTCCATTGCTTCTCGAAAAGTAGTTCCCAGGTTGTTTGCTTCTTCCAAAGACAAACCCTGGATGCTTTCTCCCATCAATGAAGCCGAAGCAACACAAATGGAACAAGCGCGCACCTGATTACGGGCTTCTTGAATTGGACGTCGAGCACCCTCCGAGGGATCACCACCCAGCACAATGGTCAACTCCAGTTCATCTCCACAAAGGGGATTATGTACGACCGCCTTCAGATCTGCCGGTTCCAGCCGACCAGCAAAACGTTGTTGATGCATATGATCTTTGAGAATGTCTCGATAGAGCGATTCGCTCATGAAAAAACCTTTCGTACATTGGCCAGAGCTGAGATAGCTCTGTCGATTTCCTCAAGCGTGTTATAGAGCGCCATGCTCAGACGAACTGTGGCTCGCACACCAAGGCGCTCGTGCAAGACCTGTGTACAGTGATGTCCAGCTCGTACTGCAATCCCTGTTTCATCAAGAATTTGCGCTACATCGTGTGGGTGCACACCCTCTAAATCAAAAGAAACCACCCCGGTACGCTTCGAGACCTGTGATGGTCCATAGAGCGTCACATCTGGCTCCTCCGCCAAGCGGTTGAGCGCATGGGCAACCAGCTCCCGCTCGTGCTGCCGAATCTGGAAGACACCCCATTGCTGCACGTATTCGATTGCGGCCTGTAAAGCAACTGCCTCGGCAATTGGAGGCGTACCAGCTTCCAAGCGTGCTGGAATTGCGGCCCAACTGGAACTCTGGCGACCAACCTTGGCGATCATTCCACCCCCACCTTGCCAGGGTGACATCTCATCTAATCGCTGAAAACGCCCACACAGCACCCCAATCCCAGTAGGACCATAGAGTTTGTGACCAGAAAAAGCGAGAAAATCACAACGCTCGGCCCAGTCGTCTAGTGGTATCCGACCAACAGCTTGCGCTGCATCAACCATTACAGGAACTTCATAACGTTGAGCAAGGTCAAGGATCATTTCCAAAGGATTGATTGTTCCCAGCACATTGGAAACTGCTGTCACAGCCAATAGTCGCGGGCGCTGGGTCAGCAGTTGCTCCAAATGATCCAACTCCAACTCACCTGAATCTGTGATGGAAACATAATCCAATTCAGCTTGTCGCTCCTGCGCAACCAATTGCCAAGGAATTTGGTTGGAATGGTGTTCCATCTCTGTCAGAACAATCCGATCTCCTGCTTGAAGACGTGGTCGCAACCACGCTTGGGCCACTAGATTTATGGACTCAGTCGTGCCTCGGGAGAAAACTACGCGTCGGCTATCTTTCACACCGATGAAGTCAGCAACTGCTTGACGTGCCTTTTCATAGGCCTCAGATGCATCTTCTGAGAGTTGATAGACTCCACGGTGAATATTGGCGTTGGAGTGAGTCAAAAATTCCAGCAGGGCATTCAAAACAGGCTGAGGTTTCTGTGTCGTCGCAGCATTATCGAGAAAAACCAACGGGTGACCATGAATCACCCGCTGTAGAATCGGGAAGTCTGAGCGAGCTTCAAATAGGGAACGCACAACGAAATCCACCTTAGATGCTGCACTGTTTGACTTCCATCATTGATAAGCCTGTCCGCTCATGGCGCAGCTTAACCACTTCGGTGATGATGCTCAGGGCAATCTCTTCAGGGGTTCTACCGCCCAGATCCAATCCACAAGGAGCTCGCAGTACCTGACGCAAGGCATCTGCATCCATTCCACCTTCCTTGAGATATTCTACTACAAGGCGTGAGCGCTTTGCACTCGCAACCAGACCAATGTAGCGGGGTGTACCACGCAGAGCCGCCTGAATTACCTGCTGATCACCCTTGTGCTGGGTCAACACGATCACGTAGCTGTTCAGTCCAGGATTGATTTTCTGATAATCGGTATCATCAGTGATCAACTGATCGGCAAATGGAAAATCCTCTCGGGTTGCGCCTGGGCTGTTAACGGTGACTCGAAAGTGCAGTAGGCGTCCAAGCTCCGCTACCAACTCTGCAATCCGGCCTTGTCCCACCAGCATTAACTCTGGTTGGGGCAGGAAAGGCTCAACGTAAACTTCCATCTTACCACCGCAAGGCATCCCAACACCAAGCACCTCGTCATCCAGATCGATTTCAATAATTTGTGTCTGACCATCCTGAAGACATTCCAGAGCCGTTTCTCGGACAGCGCTATCTGCACAGCCACCACCAACCCAGCCCAGGATCGACATCCCATCGGCACCGATGATTGACTTTGAGCCTGGCTTAGCTGAAGCCGAACCGACTGTTTTGATTACGGTAGCCGTGGCAAACGCGGCTTCATTTTGCAGCAGTTCGCTGACTTTATCATAGTATTCAGTGGACATAGTTCCTCGGTTGGAAACGGAAGACAGGTTACCGAACAGGCTGGGCACACCAGTCGCTGGTAATTTCCCTGGACAGGGACTTTTCTGCAAAGATGTGGTTTCAGACTGGTTGATCGACAAAGTAGCGCTCATATTCCTCTGGTGTATCAATATCCCGCAAGACGTGATCCGTGCTCATTGAGTGCCGACAGACGCGCTCTTTATATTGACGAATCAATCCTCGACAGCCTTCCATCTTTGCATGACTCAACAACTCTTCGCGATAAGAGGCCGAAAAAAGCACCGGATTGCCCGGTTGATCTCCAACCACTGGACGAAGAATGAGTTGAGGATTTTCGACAAGCAGCATCTTGAACTGGCCTACCAATTCCTGATACTCAGCTGCCTCGATGAATGGCAAGTCAGAGAGACAGATCATGAAACCAAGGGCATCAGGGGAGGCAGCTCGAATTCCCATCCGAATCGAAGTCGTCATTCCCTCAGCATAATTCGGATTCTCTACAAATTGAATCGGGCGGTTAGCTAGGGCTTCTCGAATACGTTCTTTTTCATGTCCCACAACAACCAGTAACTCATCAGGTTTTACTGCAAGAATTTGATCAGCAATGTGGGCCAAGAAGCAAGACTCACGGAAAGGCAGCAGCAGTTTGTTACGCTCCCCCATACGCCGGGATTCTCCAGCTGCTAGCAAAATTACGCTGAGCATAGGTTACTTTATACCGAACATTCCCTTGAGAGCCGAACCAACCAATTGTAGTCCGTTGACCGGTTCAGGTTCCTCAGCATTCAGTTGGGTCTGCATGACTCGAATCTGGGTTTCCAGTCGTTTCACGGTAGCTTCCAGTTCGGTAACACGACCTTCCAAAGCGGGATCAGCGGCACTCGTAGGGGCTGCTGTGTTGGCTGGTTGTTGGCTGGTTGTTGCAGACGTCGCTGCCGGGGCTACTGTGACCGGTGCAGCGGTTGCCGGTGCTGCTGCAGGCTCTCCTCCACCTTCTGCAACTTCCCGGAATTTACCAACAAATTGTTCAATCAACTTATCATTGACTGCTACAATCATTCTGGAACCAAACTGAGCCAACTTTCCTGTAATCGACAATTTGATGCTGCTAGTTACTTCGGTCGCACCATCCACTTCCTTGAGATTAACCGTCATTGTCATTGAAGCACTACCCTTACCACCCGTGTCCTTACCAGCACCTTGAAGTACCATTTCCTTGGCCTGAGCATCTAGCTTTTCGAACCGCCCCTCTCCATTAAACTTACTAGTAACAGGTCCAATCTTGACACTAATTTTCCCCTTAAAGTTTTTATCATCAATAATTTCAGTTAGTTGTGCCCCTTGCACGCAAACCACTACACGGCTGGGATCGCTCAGCAGTTCCCATACTTTGTCAACCGGCGCGTTGACGGTAAAGTTTTTATCTGCTGTGACTTCCATTTGCCTCTCCTCTCAGAATAAATGACGTTTCTAATTAATCTCCGAATCGTTTTCTTTCATCATTGATCTGGATCCAAACGAGAGACGGAGCGTCTGAAGGTAGATTGATTAGTTAAACTAGTTAGGATAACACAAAAAATTTACAGATTCCTTTGAGTTTTTAAAAAATTGATCTTCCTATTGCAGCGGCACTTAAAGCGATAAAGTCTGCGACCTAGAAATGAGATTCAAGATCCAGCAAACTTTGAAGATTATGCGCTGCCAGGAAAGCCTCTACCCAAGGTAGAGCAGCCTGCATACCAGCTGTTGCAGGCTCATAACCCTGTGTTCCAAGCAGTGGGTTGAGCCAGATCACCTTGCGTACCTTGCCCCGAAAGCGTTGGAGTTGCCGAACTAACAAATCAGGGGCACCAGTATCATAACCATCGCTGAGGATCAGCACTGTAGTATTTCTAGAGAGCATTGAGCGGGAATACTCCGTATGAAAGTCCTTCAGGCAACTGCCAATTCTTGTTCCACTCGACCAAGCTTCCTCTCGTTCAGCCAGTTGTCTTAGCGAGTCTGGAAAAGCCCGAGTCTTCAGCTTTTCAGAAATTGGTGTCAATCGTGTGCTGAAAAGGAAGCCGTCCATCCTCCGAAAATGCTGCTGCAGCGCATGCAGAAAGCGCAGGAAAAATAGGCTATATTGATCCATGGAACCGCTGATATCCAGGAAGGCAACCAATCCTGGTTTACGCTCACGTCGTTGACGAAAGCAAAGATGTAAGGGTTCTCCTCCATGCTGTAGATTTCGTCGAATGGTTCCTCGAAGACTGATGCGGCCTGAATACGGAGAAGGACGCTGTCGACGAGAAAGTCTTGTACTGAGTTGTTCAGCCAGCCGTCGCGTCAATTGCTCTAGTTCTTCGAGCTGAGACATTGGAATCGTGGAGAAGTCGGTACACCTCAGTGTTTCCTGCAGACTGGCACCAGCCACTTCTTCGTCTTCACGGGTCTGATCACTGGCTTCTTGTGCTAAACTGGCAAAAGTCAGCAGTGATCGCTTTTGACGCGTAACAACACCCAGTGGGTTGACAGGTGGTCGGTCATTGGCAGTTTTCCGGGGCGGTGGAGGTCCCGGATGCCAGTATTGATCAAACAAAGGGTCGAATTGCTCATTCTCCCGCCTCGAAGAACACAGGAGCGCACGTAGGGCAGCACGGAGGTAGGAGCGTTGATCCAAAGGGCCAACTCGACAAGCTTTCAAGGCGGCCAAGGTTTCTGCTACTCCAACCCGAAAACTTTGGCGACGCAGAAAACGACAGAACTCAATCACAGCTGTGGTCAGGTCGGTCTGCGCGTTCATGTGTTCTGTGACAAATACTTTCGTCAATTTCATCCCATGGCTTCGGGCAATAGATTGTCCAGACCTCGCTTTCGAACCAGTTCCTGATCTTCTGTTGACTTCAGCACACACCCCATGGTGCGTTCAAAAGTCAACTCATCCAGGTGTGGGCGATTGAGCAACAGGAGTGCCTGAGCCCAATCCAAGGTCTCAGCAACACCTGGTGATTTGCTCAGTGGGAGTTCCCGCAGGGACTGAATACATTGCACTGTTTGACTCGCCAACTCTGCTCCTACCTGAGGTAACCGCTGGCGCACAATCTCCTGCTCTTGCTCTGTATCCGGATAGCCAATCCAGTGGTAAAGGCAGCGTCGTTTGAGTGCATCACTCAACTCACGCGTCCTATTCGAAGTCAGTACCACATGAGGACGGTGAGTCGCTTGCACAGTCCCCAACTCTGGAATCGTGATTTGAAAGACAGAGAGCAATTCTAGCAAGAAGGCTTCAAACTCCTCATCGGCTCGGTCTACCTCATCGATTAGCAACACGGGAGACTTCGCTGAGTAACGCAGAGCTGATAATAGAGGTCGCTCCAACAGGAATTCTTCACTGAAAATTTGGGCTTGTTTGCTGTCTAGACGATTAGTACCACTCGCTTCTTCCAGTCGGATAGCCAATAGTTGTTTCTGATAATTCCACTCGTAAACAGCGCTGTGCACGTCGAGTCCTTCATAGCACTGCAAACGGATCAATTCCGTTTGGCACAAGGTAGCTAGTGCCTGGGCCAGTTCCGTCTTACCAACTCCAGAGGGGCCTTCCAGCAGCAAAGGTCGGCCCAGATGTAATAGGAGAAAGACTGAGGTCGCTAGCGCTTCGTCGGCCACATATCCCGTAGCTTGGAGCTCTGTGACCACTGCCTGAGGATCTACAGGCAGAGGCAAGTTAGTCATGGAAAAATTGGATTTGGAGAGCAAGGAAAGTGAGGAGCCATAGAGGATCCTCTAGTCAGCTAATTAGGAAATGACGCCCTTTTCCTTCAGAATTTTCCAAACTTTGAAGGGAGTAACGGGGATATCAACATGTGTCACACCCAAGTGAGAGAGCGCATCCACCACAGCGTTGGCTACTGCAGGCGGTGCTCCCACGGTTGGGGACTCTGCGACTCCCTTGGCACCCAGTGGGTGGTGTGGGGAAGGTGTGATCGTATGCCCTGTTTCCCAATTCGGAGTTTCTACCGATGTTGGCAGTAGATAATCCATGAAGGTACCGTTGAGAATGTTGCCTTCGTCATCGTAGATCAACTCCTCATACATTGCCGGGGCAATTCCCATTGCTAAGCCACCATGCACCTGACCCGTGACAATCATTGGATTGATGATATTTCCGCAGTCATCAATCGCCACGAATCTGCGAATCTTCATCTCTGCTGTTTTTGGATCAATGTCCATCACACAAATGTAGGATCCGAAGGGGAAAGTCAGATTAGGTGGATCATAGTAGTGTGTCGCTTCCAGTCCAGCTTCCATTCCCTGTGGGTGGTTGGTATAGGCTGCAAACGCAATATCCTGGATCGTCTTGGAACGCTCTGGGGCTCCCTTGACAGAGAACTTGCCTGGTTCCCATTCCAGATCTTCTTCACTGACTTCCAAGAGATACGCTGCAATCTTGCGAGCCTTGTCACGGATCTTGTGAGCTGCCTTAGCGGCAGCAGCACCAGCAGTTGGCGTACTGCGTGAAGCATAGGTTCCCAGCCCATAGGGAGCAGTGTCCGTATCTCCTTCCTCAATCTGGATGTGCATGGCTGGAATACCTAACTCCTCAGCGAGGATCTGTGCATACGTTGTTTCGTGACCCTGTCCTTGGGATTTGGTCCCGAAACGAGCGATCGCCTTCCCCGTTGGGTGGATTCTGACCTCAGCGCTGTCAAACATCTTGATGCCGAGGATATCAAAATCCTTGGAAGGGCCTGCACCAACAATTTCAGTGAAGCTAGAGATACCAATACCCATCAACTCACCCCGAGCGCGTTTCTCTGCCTGCTCCTTTCGCAATTCCTCGTAGCCCACCATATCCATTGCCTTGCGTAAAGCTGGAGCGTAGTCACCAGAGTCATATTCCCAACCCAAGGCAGAGCGGTAGGGAAACTGATCTTTCTGAATGAAGTTTTGGAATCGAAGATCTGCGGGATCTCGTCCCAACTTCTGGGCAAGCACATCAGTAATCCGCTCAATCGCGTGCACAGCTTCTGTTACTCGGAAAGAACAACGATAAGCCACTCCTCCTGGTGGTTTGTTGGTATAAACCGCATCCATCTCGGTAAAGGCCGTTGGAATATCGTAAGAACCAGTCACAATGGAAAAGAGCCCAGAGGGGAACTTGGAAGGATTTGCTGCTGCGTCCGTATAACCATGATCTGCCAAGGTCTTGATTCGCAAACCGGTCATCTTACCTTCCTTGGTGGAAGCCAGTTCCACAGTCATATGATAATCGCGGGCAAAGGAATCCGCCTGTAGGTTCTCGGAGCGGTCCTCAATCCACTTGACTGGCTTACCAATCAGAAAGCTTGCAGCAATCGCGATGACGTAGCCCGGATAAACCGGCACCTTGCCTCCAAAGCCACCTCCAATGTCTGGAGAAATCACGCGAATACGCTCTTCCGAGAGGCCAACGTGACCCGCAACAAGAGCAATCACAGTGCGAATCGCATGGGGAGCCTGTGTCGTCATCCAGACTGTCAGCTTACCCTCAGCTTTTTCGTAACTGGCCACACAACCACAAGTTTCAATAGAAGCAACGTGAATTCGAGGAATATAAACTTGTTCTTTGACCACTATCTCCGCCTCACTAAAGGCCTTTTCAGTCGCCTCCTCATCACCAGTCTGCCAGTGCCAAATATGATTATCTGTCTTACCATCCTTATCTGGGCGTAATAGCGGTGCGTCTGCATCTAGCGCCTTGTGTGGATCGATGATTGGCTTCATCGAATCATACTCAATCGAGTTTTCCAAAGCTTGTACTGCATCAGCAGCAATGTAGCGGTCTATAGCAATCACTGCAGCGACCTCCTGAGCCTGATACATGACCGTATCAGTGGGCATGACCATCTGGGTGTCTGACATCAGTGTTGGCATCCAGTGCAAGTTATACTGTTTAAGGTCTTCCCCAGTTATGACAGCTAGTACCCCAGGAATCTCCATCGCCACACTTTTATCGATACTCTTGATCTTGGCATAGGCGAAAGGGCTACGAGCAATGTCCATGTAGAGCATGCCTGGCAACTGGACATCATCTGTATATTTACCCAGACCTCGGATAAAGCGTGCGTCTTCCTTACGTTTGAGGCTATGCCCCATGCCTCCAATTTCTTTGGATGTCTTGCACATTATCATGCGGCCTCCTCCTGCTTCTCGTTCAGTTTATTGGCTGCATACTGGATCGACTTGATGATGTTTGAGTAGCCGGTGCAACGACACAAATTTCCAGAAATCCCCCAGCGGATTTCTTCTTCAGTCGGGTTTGGATTCTTTTCGAGCAGTTCCTTACCTCGCATGATCATTCCAGGAGTGCAGAAACCACACTGCAGTCCATGCTCTTGGTGGAATCCCTCCTGCAGTGGGTGGAGTTCCCCACCTTGCTCCACTCCCTCAATTGTCTCAATTTTCTGGTTGCTTGCTTGAACAGCAAAGATAGTACATGCCTTAATCGACTTCCCATTCAAGAGGACTGTGCAAGCGCCACAACTGGAAGTATCGCAACCAATATGCGTACCAGTCAGAGCAAGATCGTCGCGTAGAAGATGAATCAATAATTTACGTGCATCCACCTCGCGGGTGAATGATTCGCCATTAATTTCAATCGTGATGCTATGCTTCGACATGGATCAACTCCTCCCTTGGGCGCGTTCCACCGAGCGGTGAAGTGCGCGTTGTGTCAGTTCACGTATTAAAGTAAGCTTATATTCAGCAGAACCTCGTAAGTCATCTGCCGGGCTGGATGCATCCGCAGCAAGCTCTCCTGCCTGAGCGAACAGGGCATCGGATGGCTGCTGACCACGCAAAGCATTCTCGGCATTAACCGCTCGGGTGGGCAGTGCCGCAACGTTGGTCAATCCGATACCCACCTGCTCAATGCTACCATTTGCAGCTAGGGATAGTTGGACAGCCACAGCGGCGGCGGCGTAGTCACCTACCTTGCGTTCCACCTTGAGATAACAGCCACCACTGCGAGAAGGTGGAATTGGAATCCGAATCTCGGTGAGAATCTCTCCATGCTCCAGTGCAGTTGTGAAGAAATCAGTGAAAAACTCATCAATAGGCACTATTCGGGATCCAGAAACTCCCGTAATCTCAATCTCAGCTCGGTAGGCCAGCATTGTTGCCGGATGGTCATTAGCAGGGTCACCATGAGCCAGATTACCTCCCACCGTTGCCAGATTTCGCACCTGGGGATCTGCAATCATCTTCGTGGTATCTACTAACAGCGGATAGCGTTCACCAATCCAGGGTAGATCTTCTAGGACCACCTCACGGGCCATTGTACCGATTTTCAGAAAACCACCTTCCTCATGGGCGTAGTCCAAGCCAGGAATGTGGCTGATATCAATCAAGTGGCTGGGTTCTGCGAAGCGTAAACGCATCGCAGGGATAAGACTATGGCCACCAGCCAGCACCTTGGCTTCATCTCCATGTTCATGCAGCAGGGCAACTGCCTCCGGCAGAGTAGCCGGAACTAGGTAATCAAAGGCAGGGGGTATCATGTTGTGTCTCCCTAATGCTTGTGGACTCCTAACGCGAGACCAAGATCACCTGGCACAGGCGTTCAGGTAAGACGATCAGTAACAGCGGTTTGGGCTGCTGGTAATTTGTCACACACAAATAGAACAACAGCAAAGAGGAAGGAAAGCAAGGTTTGGAAAAATAATTTTTTTGAGAAGTCTCTGCTGCAGGATTTATTTTAGGGGAGAGAGACTTTCTCAGAAAAATTGGAAGGAATAATTCGGTGGTGATTGAGTTCTACCGTTGTGAACCTCGGTGAGGTTCGAGTTCACAGTGTCGAAATTCAATCTGAGGGGTAACTTCTGTACCAAAATGTGTATTGCAGAAGTACGCACCACGGAACTGGGTCCCACGTAATCGAGTACTGTAAAAAATAGACCCTGACAGATTGGATTTTGACAAATTAGCGTTTTGAAGATCTGCGGTATTGAACCAAACTCCGCTTAGATCGGCTTCAGACATGTCGGCACCAAACAGTTTCACTCCTTTTAAATTGGCACCTCGCAGATTTGCTCCTTTTAGATTAGCACCTCGCAGATTTGCACCCTCTAGATTCGAACCTTGGAGATTTGCACCCTGCAAATCTGCTTGCTCTAAGTTGGCGCCTCGCAAGTTACTGCCAGAGAGATCGGCTACTTGGAGATTCGCACTGAAAAAAATCGTCTTAGCCATATCAGAAGAACGGAGATTTGCACCATTCAGTTTGGTCATGCGCAGATCAGCCTCACTGATGTTGCACTCCACACATGCTCCAAAATTACGTAGCCGGCCTAGATCTCTCTGGTCATAGGCCCAGAGGAATTGTGGGATAATCAGTCCCAAGCCAACAATCAGCCAGCAAAAACCAAGCGGTAGAACAACCCATCGGAATTGTTGAAGGAAATGCATATTCGCTCGTTTGTGAATTTATCTGAGAAAAATCCCTATTGGGAACAACGATGAACAGCATCCGATTCCGATCATTATTTACGGAATTAAGACTGGCAAAAACAGCACCAAACTAGTTCGGCAACTTTCACACATCATAGCAAGCTGTAGGTAATTGCGATGAGTTGAGTTAGAAACTGGAGGAAAGATCAGGACAATTGAAGAAATATGTAACAGGAATTGGCTAGCCTAGAAAAAATCGCAGATGCCTCCTTCAGAAAGAGATTTGGAAGAAGACATCCGACTAAGACAGGAAAAATCAGAATATGTATTTTTTTGGAATTGCGGTTCCAATAGCATACTTAGGGTCGACAAAATTCCCCAAGCACACCTTGCCATAATGGCTCAGCATCATATAGGCGTCGCAGCGTTCAAAGCTAAAATCTCGCTCGAGCCAATGGATTAGTTTCTGATAGGCAATTCTACACCCATTTCCTAAAGGGAGAGGCTACCAATCGCCATGATAAAATTATCCGCAGCAACTCGGTTCTTTATCTTCAATTTTATCGAACTACGTCTGCGTAAGCATTGTTTCAGGTAAGTCTTTGTGACTGCCTTTAGGTACGTTTTTACCGTGTTTTGCTGACGGTCACTGCAGCCACTGTCAGTGTGTCTTTCATCTTTTCCAGCTCAATTTTCGTAGCTTTGCTATTTTACTGCTACTTTCTAAGTTGATTTTTTGGAGCCGAGAACCCCAAAAAAAACCTTGAATCAATTATTTAAACCTTTGAGTAAAGTTTCCTTATCAATTGATGCCCCCATAGAATATTTAGGATCTACCATATTTCCAAGTCTCACTTTCCCACATTGAGTCAAAAGAAAATAGGCCTCCAGTTTATCGTAACCCCAATCTTTCTCCATCCAAAAAATTAGATCTCGATAGGCCCTGCGAACCGCATCTTCCATAGGTCGTCCGCTACCTATAGACATGAAGAATTTTTCACTTTCGACCCTTGGATTCTCAATTTTCCAATTCCTAATTAGATCTACTTGTATTTCTGTTACAGTTGGGTGCTCAATTGCAACTCCACAGAGTTCACCATCACCTTGTGCTGCATGACAATCACCTAGATACAAGTAGGCCCCATCTTTATTGACTGGTAAGTAGATAACATTTCCAACTGCAACATCGGGAACATCCATATTGCCTCCATAGTAGTCTGGCTGCAATGATGTAATTGCTTCAATCTCAGGTGAAGTTCCAATTGTTCCTATGAATGGCTGATAGGGTAGAATTAAATTCTTCGACCAGTGCACACCCTTTTCATCAACAACTACTTTTTTCACTATTTCCGGTAAAGGATCGTTAAGCATCGCTGTATCTTTGGTTCCAACTAGCCCGCCAAATTCTGAAATTAAACAAGTTGTTCCAACAGGTTGTTCGCCGCGAGGCTTCATTGATTTTATGTAAACAGCTAAAGTATCCCCTTTTCTTGCTCCATTAATAAAAATGGGACCATTTTGTGGATTCAGATATGGAACGTTTAAAATTTCAGATGGTTTGTCTGTTTCTTTCTCAATTTTCCCTTCAAAAGCATCGTGGGTCTCAACTGAAATCAATGCTCCCGGGTCTACCGTAAGCACTGGCTCAGCGTAAGCCCCTAAGACATAATGGTATTTACCTTGTGAATCTTCTGTAATTGAGTGGCTACTATTCTCCTTACCGTTTGCCTCCCCTTTCTTAGCCATTATTGAATTTGATAACCAATTTGACATTGTTACTCCTTGATTAGTTATTAACAAAAATTAGTAGTGTAACATGACAACTACATACTCACACATCGTCCAACTACTGAATTCAGTCATTGAAATAAGAATGTATGGTTATTCATATGTCCACATCTTTGGGCTAGATTGACAAGACATCGCTAAGCTTTTCTTCATCCCGAACGGCATCGGAATCCAGCGTAGCGAGAACAGAGCCTTTCTCGACTGCATACGCTCTGTCAACTGTCTTGGAAATCAATGAGGCATTTTGATCAATCAAAATAACCGATAAACTGAGCAGTTTTCGGAAATCCAATATAGCCTCACCAATTTGACCTACGATATTTGGTTGTACTCCCTCACTGGGTTCATCCAGGATAAGTATTTCAGGGCCACCTGCCAACGCTCTTCCAATTGCCAACATTTCTTGTTGGCCTCCACTAAGTGATCCTGCCAACTGACTTTTTCTTTCATGGAGGATGGGGAAAAGATCGAAAATGAGTTTGTTGAATTTGAGGCGTTTCTGATTATCTTGTTGTAAGTAACCACCAAGAAGAAGGTGCTCATTTACAGTCATCCTTGGGAAAACACCGCGACCTTGTGGGACGTATCCAACTCCCTTCCTAGCAACCAACTCTGGCTGAAGATTTGTGATGTCTTTTCCGAACAAGGTGACACTACCACTGCTGGCACGAATTAATCCAATTATTGTTTTAACAAATGTTGATTTCCCAACACCATTTCTACCAATAACGCCAACGATCTCATTCGAAAGAATATTTACTGAGATGTCACGGACAACAGTTGCTGTTCCATAACCACTACAAATATCTGTGGTAGTCAAGATAGAAGATTCGCTCATTTTAATGCCCAAGGTATATATTTTTTACCTCAACATTGTTGAGGGTAGAATGTAGATCACCCTCAAAAAAAACACCACCCTGATGCATGACAGTTATTTTTTCGGCAATTTGCTTAATAAATTTGAGATCGTGTTCGACAACTACTGTCGTCAAACCATGTTTGTTGAATAATTTCACAGCACCTGCTGTAACACCTGTTTCTTTTTCTGCTAGCCCTGCAGTTGGCTCATCAAGTAGCAAAATATCAGCACCTGTGTGGATAATCATTAAAATTTCCAACCATTGAAGATGATGATGGGCAAGATTTTTAGCAGGAAAGTCTGAATTAATTGAGAAGTTAAATAGCTGCATTAGTTCTTTCAGTAATTCACGCTTCTCATCAGAATAGTTTTTAATTGAAAATCCTGAAGCTATCTCAATATTTTCTCTTACCGAGAGATTGTTATATGCTCGAATAGTCTGAAAAGT
>JACLAC010011307.1_pt1 | contig 41652 bp, 47 predicted proteins | sample 8027881 | NCBI WGS metagenome assembly JACLAC01 (sample SAMN15725517, study PRJNA655200) | protist metagenome | isolation source: fluorescence activated cell sorting (FACS) single amplified genomes of... | place: Spain: Blaines Bay Microbial Observatory, Mediterranean Sea | collected 2016-01-19 | reverse complement strand
CCCACGAACCTATGTAGTTTGACTTCATATTCACTGATGTGGTCTTTGGCTTTTTGGTGGAAACCTTAACCATCTTCTCCACACCTTCATTGGAAAGCACGTCTTCGCTGATCCCATTCGCCCATTGACCTTGTGGAAGGGTATCTTGTCTCGCCAGTGCTTTATTGGACTTGTCGATAACCTGATAATCATCCAAACTTGGTGCTTTCTTCTCCACACTTAGTTGGATCCTACGAGCTGATCTCGATTCGGCGGTTTTCTTCTGGAAAGCCGACACCTCGTCCCAAGAGATATCGTGGATGCTCAACTTGTCCGCTTCCAGGAAACGACCCTCGCTCTCCAGGTCATCAATCCTACCTTCCATCAATCTTTGCCTTATTGCCCATCTCTTTCGATTCTCACCTTTTCGCGAGGCTATCGTTCCTACACGTTGGAATCCCAGTTCGATTTTTGGCATGATCTTTTGATTCTCGGCCATCTCACCTTCCTCATCGCTCGAAAAATCTAGACCTTCATATCTATTGGAACCCTCTGATTTCGTATCTTCCACGTGTTGATAACGGCGTCGATTGAATTCTCGCTGGCTCCTAAAATATTCTCTCTCCGCGTCTACAATCTTTTGGACCCCTCGTTTTACCGCTGAAATGCTATCCGCTGTCACCACAAAACCTCCCTCCTCGTGCTTGTGAACTATGTAACAGTTCTCCCCTGCTACACTACAGATCCTTTTAATTCCTGAACCACGATTACCTATTATCGTCCCTATCGCCTCCGCTGATACCCCTACTACCTCCCTCGGCCTCCTCGGATTTTTCAGTAGATCCCCCGCCAAACGAACCGCCTCCCCTGATGACGCTGAGATGTAGAAACTGTCCGCACCCGATGAACGCACGCTCTTTCTTACAAAATCTCCCAACTTCTCCCCGCTTCGACGCGCCGCATCCTCGTTATACGCTACTATAAATGTCCCGTGCCCCGCCGCTTGAGCTACCTTCTTTAAATTACTCCCCCCTCTCCCTATCATACGACCCACCTTTCGTGGATCTACACTTAGTGAACCCTCAAAACGTTTCGCCATTTCAAGTTGTGTCTTTGTTTTCGTGGTAATTACTCGTCTGCTATCTGCTATTGTTACTCTCATTCTAACCCCCACACAATAGTCAAATTTTTTTTCCCACAAGGGGGACCAGCTGGTTCCCCTTTGAAACCCCTCCTAGATTCTCTCTCGACTATGGGGGTGGGTTTGGGTTTGGGTGTTAAAATCTGTCCTACATTTCTAGAATAATCCCCTGTTTGTATTACTTCTTTTAACTCACCTAAAAAATTGTTGTCTTCGTTATACTATTTCTTTAGATTAAAAAAAAAGAATTTTGAAAATTTTCTTAATAAATTATATATTCTATGAAATCTGATAACAAAAATATTAAAGCAAGTTTACTAGGATCTTCTATCTCAGGAGTTCTTGAAATAGGTCTTTTTCACCCTCTCGATACAACCGCAAAAAGACTCATGAATAACAAAACTAACGTCGATTTTTCTAATGTTAAACAAGTTGTTCTCCAAAAACATCATCATAAAGGATGGCTACGTGGGTTACCTAGTTTATATCCTGGTTTAGGATTTGCTACTAGTTATAAAATATCTCAAAGAATTTACAAATATACTGGACAACATATGCTTAAGAATTATTTTCTCAATAATCATATTCAGAGCTTTAATAATGTATTTGGTGATAAATATGGAAAAGTAATGGTAAGCGCCGTGTCTGGTTCCATGATAGGTGTGGGAGAAATTGCGTTACTTCCCTTGGACATTCTTAAAATTAAAAGTCAAGTGAATCCAGAATTCCTCAGTAATAGAGGAGTTGTAGATTTAATAAAAAAAGAAAGATTTAATTTATATGCGGGTTGGAGATGGACAGCACTTCGAAATGCTCCTGGTTCATTTACACTATTCGGTGCATCAACCTTTTTTAAATCTAGCATATTTGGTTTAGATATTAACGATAAAGCTACTTTATTTCAACACTTTGTTACATCCTCCCTTGCTTCTACCGCGTGTATTCTTGTTTCATCACCCATGGATGTTATTAAGACGCGCATTCAGGCACAAGATTTTGGTAAATCTGATAATGGATTTAAAATAGTTAAAGATATGCTAAAACATGAAGGCCCTGGAAGTTTTTTCAAAGGTGTTATACCTAAAGTAGGTTCAATTGGTCCCAAATTGACTTTTAGTTTTACTGTGGCTCAATATCTTATACAGTATTTTGAGGGTTTAAAATTTTTAAACTAGAAAAGTATAGTAATTTAACATAGTTATGATAGTAATTGGAAATTTACCCTACCTTCGCCCATTTTTTTTAAATCATATTTCTTTTTCCCTGTTATTTTTTGTTGGGTGTATTTTTTGTATTGTTTTTCTTGTAGAAAATTTATTTTGGGAATTTGATAGTCCTTGTCTGTTATATCGGATAAATGACAAAAAGGCACCAAATCCATTCTATTACCTACATCTAATATTTTTTCTTTAACCCATTGGTGTCTAGCATACCTTTTTCCCTCGTAAAAAATAGTCATGTATTTGTTCACTTTATAGAAACGATGCTTATGTATAGTAAAAATATCTAAGCATGGGTTATACACTTTCGTGAATTTTTTAAGTAAAAAATTGGCAACTCCGTCTACTCCAAACACACCCAATTGTTGGGTAAATTGATTTCTAGGAAAGTCAAAAGGTGTCCTGAAAATCCAACAATCAGTTGCGCAACCATTTCTCCATTGTGTCATATATTCTATACCATCTTTTTCAATTCGTTTACCACCAGTTTGATTAGCAGCTTTTGTGCTTAAATCTCCTAAAATATTCCATCTTGTTAATACTAAAATTTTATCACTCATATCTAACTGGTGAACTTTCTCAATATTACTCCAATCAGGGAAATATATATCACTATTTAAAAAAATAAATATCTCATCCTGTCGGTAATCATTCGCAAAATCAAACATGTTTTCAAAAGTGGGTCTCTTATTGATGAGTGATAAATAGTATTTATCATGGTGGAGAAGTTTTTTAAACTCATCATTAATATCCCGTATTCTAACATCATTAGGATTGGATATAAGTGATGTATCTACCGGTAGTTCCCAATCAATTTCATAGAAGCAGATGATTTGCTCGACTTCCTTATGTTCTATATTCTTATATTGGCAGAGAAGTGTATCTTCCATGGGAATACCGTAAATTTTATTATAAGTAGTAGTTAATAGAATCATTCTAATATAAGGGTATATTTATTTTCTGGAAAAATTTCCGGCTTAATAAATATAGTTAATTTAATTCTGGTTGGTAAATATTTTTGCCAAAATAGATTGATAATCAACGAAATATTTCATTAAAACCTATTCCTATTAATCGATTATGTTGATCAAACACTGCTACAGAACTATCCCATAAATGTATAGGATAATGATAAAAATCTATTTCTCCGTCAGTATAATAAGGGATAAAATAATGTTCTACGAAGTCTCCTATACTTAATTTCCAGTAAATCGGATACGTTATATTTGAAGTTGAACTGGTCCAATTATATAAACTATGAAGAGTAAATGATCTGGTCCAATGTGTAGTATTATCCGAAAAAACTAATAAGGCTCTCTGATATGGATCCTTTTTTTCCGGATCGGGGAATTTAGATTGACACGCAAAATACGACATAATGTCGCTTTCAGGAATTAAACTATGAAAATAATGACAATTCCAACCAATATATGGAGATTGAGTTTTATCAGTGGATGTTAAGACGTGCTCAGAATATGCTATTCCTCTATAACCTTCAGGTGTTAATACATAGGTATTTGGAAAACTCAATGTATAAGACGTATCACATCTATATTTACCTGTTCTGACAAAACCGTCCTTGAAAAATCCTTGGGGATAACCATATGCTTTCATAGATATATTGTTATAAATACCTAAATGTGTAAAATGATAGTAATTATCTCTCCTGAAATGAAATGAATGGGTATTAACTTGAAAGAAAGATTGACTTGAATTATCAGGTTTAATTTGGAATTCAATGTGATTTTGTAATGATCCGTTTCGATCTAGAATACTCTCTTGGTAAAAATATACACTAGATTTATTACAAGTTTTTCCATGTCTTAACCAAATAATCTCTTGTGATACAATTGGAGAATCTATTTCTATATAATTAATTAATATATACCACCATTCAGTGCTGTATTTGGGGTTTAAACCTATATTGTATATATCATGTTTATTATCTCTGTTTGGACATAGACAATCTCCATTAGGATAGGCAAAAGGGAGCGGTCCAGATTAATAATATCAGGCGGTTTCCCATTACTCTTTACAAGAATGAGTGGGGGAAGATTTTCGACATGGTGGACGAGATTAAAGCATTCATTGAGGAGAATGACAACAAGCTGGCGAGTCTGGATTAATGTATCTTAAAAACAAAAATTACTTTAATTAGAATTAAACTATATTTTTTTATTTAGTTGAAAAATTTGATAACAGTCTTTTAGAGAAGAGAGATAGGAAAACACAACTTTGCTATACAACCATCATGTTGACCATTTTCCAAATAAGTATGATCCTTATAGGGGTCTGGGTTGCCCTAATGATATTGGCAATTCGAAATAGAATGAGATATGTGGCTAAACAAATGGGAGACCCAATGGAACAAGGGGATATTTGGAGTCGCAGGCGTAAAAAAAAAGAAAAAAATAGTGATTTCGAAGATGATAGTTCAGAGGAAGGACTGAATATAGCTCGTCAGGAGCGTGGAAAAAGAATGCGCGAATTTAATAAGAAGCGTCAAAAGGCCGCCTCCAGACTCAAACGTCGCCAAGATTTTCTAATGAAAGGCAGGGAACAGGAAGATCTGAAGGATATCCTTCAAAATACTAATCTAGATGACCAGGGTCCCATTGGTCCTCCAGACAGTGACTGGTTAATGTTAGGAGAGAAAGAAAAAAGGGATAATATCAATGAAACAATGAAAAAAAAAGTAGTAGTAGAGTATGATGACACTCAAACTACGACTCATGGTGAATATTCATCTACTCTATCTAGTCGTTTGGATCCAAGAGTAAATATTTTAAGAAAACGCTCCAAAGAATTTAAAATACCAGACACGAAACCTCTTAGCTGGACAGTATAAAAATAAATAACTTTTCAAAAATTAATTTTATTTTTTGAAAGAGTGTCTACACATAGGACAGTTAGGTTGATGACAATCGACAGTTAACCATTTATGTATACAATTTCTATGAAAATGATGTCCACAAGACGTTTTGACTAATTTGGTATGATCATCCATTGTTTCTAAACAGATAGGGCAAATAGTATGTGATAATTGTTCACTACGTGTGATTGGTTTAGTAACATTGATAAATTCCTGTTCATTTAGAGTGATTTTAGAATCAGATTTTTCTATCATGAAATTATCATCAAAGATGGAGGTAAGTATTTGGTAACCAAAGGGACTTTTTAAAAATTGATATATATCTATATAGGAACCAGTTATTTTAAGGTTATCATTTTCCTGTTTCATACGGAGATTATATTTATGAGTATCCGAAATTCTATGATATCTTATACCTGGGCAATAGTCTATAATATGTAAGATAATATCCATGATAGTTAATACATTAGTATCAGAGGGTAATGTAACTTGGATAGGACAGTAAATTTTTTTTTGAAACCTGGTAAAGTGTGAGCATCGGGAGTAATATTGGAGTTCATATCCTGTGGTAATTTGTAATTGGTGAGTATGAGCGATGTGTTCAGTATTTGGACTGATGATCATATAATGAAGTTAATGACTTTACATAACTCAACGGTAATATGTTCAATATCAAATTTAAAAAATAAAGTAATTTTTTGAAACAAATATATATTTTACAGTGCATAAATTTAGACATTAGTGGAAGGACCACGACTGCGCATATTACGAGTGCGTTGGCGACTTCTGGGTGTAACATTGTTTAGGTGATTTGATACAATAGTATTGATGGATCCAAAAAGATTCCTAGCAGTAGCGTCGAGAGGGGTTCCTTCGCGGGCGGATCTGTAGATAGATTGTATACCACCATCACTCCCCATGAGAGTATTCCATATTTCCTCATCGAGTGCGTCCAGTTCTTCCGGAGAAAAATTATCCAAAGAACTAAGAGGAATAGGTTCTGTGTTAGCGGTTGTCTGTTCGGAAACATTTTCCGGAGGCGCATTCTGACTACTTAGATTAGCTTCAACACGATCCATCATTTCCATTAATTCCTCGTCGGGAATGTCATCATCTATTTCATTACCATCCTCATCGATGAGAGGCGGCATACTGTCAAAGTCATAATCGTCATCACTTTCCATGTCATCGAAATTCAGCCGACGGGCGACATTGGGTAGTTCCTGGATGTCAATAGTATTAGGAGAGTCCCTGGTAACCTGAACTTCGGCACGACAGCATGGACAAGTAGGTTTTTCACAATGTTCCATAAACCACTGTCTGGAGCATCCAATGTGATATAGGTGTCCACAATCCAAGACAGTGCAGTGTTGACGGGATTTGATATTTTCCATACAGATGACACAGACTGGATAATCTTCTTCCTTTTCTGGAATTTCTTTACCCAGACGTTTGAGTAGAGGTTTTCCCATCACGGCTCTTGGGAGTTGTTTAAATTCGTTGGTACTAAGTTTAAGATTAACTGGTTGAAAGAACATTTGAATATCTTGGCGGAGATGATGAATGGTATGAGTATCGACGACACGCATGCGATTCATGAAATTCAACATATTCATCGCCGCACTCAAATTACCTAGTTCCGCCAAACGAGTAATGATGGAAGCATAAGTAAAGTGACGCTGTAGTCGTTTAGCGTTCCACTGAACAGTTTCCATATTGTGATCCCAACTCTGTGTGAAAGCGAATTCAGTATAAGAAACGTTAACGGTGTTGGTATCCATTACTTGGTCAATGGAGTTATTTTTAATATTGTTGAATATAGACCAAATATCACAGATGAACGTATAACCACGACTATAATCGTCAAAAATATGTTTTTGGTGAGCGGGGAAGCTAAAACATCCCATATTAGGGTGTTCCTTCCAGGCGGAGAAAGTAATATCTATGTGTTCTTGGTTAGGACCAGCTCCTCTGGAGAAGGTTCCGACCAGAGTAGGTGCTTTGGGTTTTCCAAGACCATCGGACAGGTGTAGTGTCGTGTCTCCTATCTGGTGTTGTGCTGTGTACAGTGAGCTGATCTGGGAACTGGACATATTTCGAGTTTGTATTTGAGAGTGTTCGAGTTTGGTGCTACGTAGAAATAGTTGGTTTACATGAGGAGGTAGTGCCATTATGGAGGTCAAATTTATGTACTACTCCCATTCTGGCGTAGGGTAAAAATTTGAATCAGTGTTACCTACCAGACAACAGGGTAACAAAACCACCTACCCACATAACACCGAACCTCGTATTCAATTGACTTACTATCACTTTATCTAATAATGCCCCTCATTTCTTTCTACCGGGGATCTCGTCATTACACCATTCGTCTCTGTATCAAAGGAGATAAGATTCAGTATGGTGCGGCAATTTACCGAAATGATAGCGGTGAAGCAGCATTTCTGAATGAGGAAAACAGAATTAAGCATATTAAGACGGCGACGGAGAGAATTAATCGTTTTCCAGTGATTGTTTCTTGGAAGGGATACCCGGATGATGCTAAGACACGGGGACAGAAGCTTAGTTATCTGAAGAGTAATAAGTTCAAGCGTGAGATGGTGACTATACTATGTAATAATGGAGTTCGATATCGTCCAAATGGTTCGCCACCAGAGACGTGTTCCATTCGAGAGCAACAGTTTATTCACCAGATGAATAAGACCACTAAGGATCACAACCGAGTCATGGATAAGTATGAGAAGAATAAGATTCTGGATGAGGTTCAAGTATCACACAATGCCAGGGCACGTATTATTTCCATGGGTGCGGAGAGACTCGATGAAAACATGCCCTTTTTCGAATGTGTGTTTGATGATCGACATAGTGACCGTATTTTCCATATAATTTATCGCCGCACGGAGGATGGACAGATGGAATATGGAGCATGTGTCTTTAATCCAAAGACCGAAGACGACTGGAACAATTATGATGAAGAACAGCATTTCGACACGGCATGGGAGAGGTTCGAGCGTTTCCCAGTGAAGGGCATCAATCTAAACTTTGATACTCATGGTTATCGGACCCGTCAGGCGACATCTGGTGAGGTCCCAATCTATAATGATGAGGCGATGCTTGGTCTACGTAAGTGTATTGCCAAGTATGGAGTCCGATCCAGAAAGGGGACTATGTTCCTAAAGAGTGCGGAGAAGTGGACAAAGTGTATGAGTCAAACCAAGAATTATCGTCGTGAGTATCAGCAGGTAGACGAGGATTATCATGCTTGGAGAGAGAGGACGAGTCATGTTCAAATGGCGGTGGTCTAAGAACTATTAAGTCTATTCAGAATTAGTATAAAAATAAATTATTTTTTTATAGATAAACAATTTGATGTAATGAATTCTATAAAAGTATTATTAAATATTGCGTCTATTTTCCAAAAATATTATCTAAGTATATAAGGCTTAGACGAATATAAAACCCTTTTCAATACCCTCGTGAATCTGTTTAAGTCACATATATATTTTAAAACAGAAACATTTAAGAAGAAAAATACTTAAGAATAACTCGATAATTAAGGTTGAGAAGCGCGGATGATTCTCAAATATAACATAAATAATTTAGACGCGTAAAAAATGATTAGTAAAATTAATATGGAAAAAAAAATTTGATTACCGCAGAAAGGGAATATCATTGAAGTGTCCGGTGAAGGGACTAATTAACTGCTTACAGCGAAACACAAACAATAAACAGAATAATATAGCAGTTAGGTCAAATAATTTGTGTGTGTATTCACTCATTCATACAGCAATAAAAATCATAATAGAATACAATGAATGACGACTAGCTCGGTTAGCTCAGTCGGTAGAGCATCGGTCTTATGAGCCGAAGGTCGTGGGTTCGAACCCCACATCGAGCAAATGCTCGTGTTTCTACGTGCTAAATAATTATGATTAGTCACAGCAATATACAATTCATCTTTTATAATCGAATACCAAACTAATCAGTGAGCTCGTGATAGCTCAGTTGGTAGAGCGGTCGACTGTAGATCGATTGGTCGCTGGTTCAAATCCGGCTCGCGAGATCTACTCTAGAGTTTGTGAAAACTCAAAGAGTCACCCATTATCAAGGAAACCCACAGCAATTATTCAATAGCCTTTTAAGCTCGTGGTCGCGGGTTCGAGTCCCGCCTGGTCTATAAAAAGGCCAGTAGCTCAGTCGGTAGAGCGCGTATGAATAGTGTTTCCTGAACTTAAAGCTCTGTTAGCTCAGTTGGTTAGAGCGCACGACTGTTAATCGTGAGGTCGCTGGTTCGACCCCAGCACGGAGCGTAATTAAGATAACTAACAGCAATTAACCAAATCAAAAAAAACATTTCAAGTTTAATAACCTTGAAGATAGTATAGGTTAAATCTTTCAAAAATAGTTATCTGAAAAACCCGCATGGCGCAATGGATAGCGCATCTGACTTCTAATCAGGGGGTTGCAGGTTCGAGTCCTGCTGTGGGTATATCATTTTTCCTTACAGCTATAAAAAATTTTAATCAGAAAAATTTATAGGAAAAAGTGGAGAGTGGAAACGGCTGTTTGCCCGAGTTGGTCTAAGGGGGCGGACTTAAGACCCGCTATATTCGTATGCGTGGGTTCGAATCCCACAGCAGCCACATGAGTTGATAGATCTCTTAAAAAACTATCACAGGCTGTTTGCCCGAGTTGGTCTAAGGGGAGGCACTTAAGATGCCCTGTATTCGTACGCGTGGGTTCGAATCCCACAGCAGCCATATCATGTTTTCACACAGCAAAAAAATAAAAAATTTCATTTTCAGAAAAAACACATGAAAACAGACATGCCCGGTTAGCTCAGTCGGTAGAGCGCAAGACTTTTAATCTTGTGGTCGTGGGTTCAAGTCCCACATCGGGCATATAGGGAGGGTGTATTTCTGATTAATTTCTTTTTAGTAAAATACCCTAAAGGTAGTAGTTTTGCTCCGTTAGCTCAGTCGGTAGAGCGTAGGTCTAATAAACCTAAGGTCAACAGTTCAATCCTGTTACGGAGCACCAAAAAAAAGTGTTTAGCTCTTATAGTGAAGTTGGTTATCACGGCTGACTTTGAATCAGTAGTCCTAGGTTCGAATCCTGGTAGGAGCACCAAGGGGAGTTCGGTATTTTAAGCGAGGTGGCGCAGTGGTAGCGTGTTGGGCCCATAACCCAAAGGTCGTAGGATCGAAACCTACCCTCGCTAATTTATATTTTCTGACAGCAATAATTGTTTTCCTTCATGAGGGAGAGGACGTAGGATCGAAACCTACCGTGGGCCATTATATCTTTAGGCCCCGTAGCTCAGTGGAAGAGCGCTCTATAACACCCAACAGAAAATAGTTCAAAAAAGCGAGGTGGCGCAGTGGAAGCGTGTTGGGCCCATAACCCAAAGGTCGTAGGATCGAAACCTACTCTCGCTAATTTATACTTTCTCACATACATAGAAAGTAGCACCATCCCATGTAGTCCAATGGTTAGGATATTTCGCTTTCACCGAAGAGATCGGGGTTCAATTCCCCGCATGGGAACAAAACTAATTTATTCAGTCTTTGTGGCGCAATGGTTAGCGCATCTGCCTTCTAAGCAGGGGGTTGCAGGTTCGAGTCCTGCCAAGGACAAGCTGGGCGCGGCGATTTACTACGCAACATAACAAGATGTAGGTGATAAAAAAGGTAGCCAAAGACAAGATGTTGGGGGAGCACGGTTACAATCATTTTTCCTTACAGCAATTCTAATTGTTTTCTGACTCAAAATCAGCCGCATTATGCTTCGCGGGTTCGAACCCCGCCTTGGACCATAGCGTCCAAGTATCCAAGAGGTCAAAGGAGGTTACAACAAAAAGGAAAAAGAAACTAGGCTGTTTTCCCGAGCGGTCAAAGGGGTGGCACTCAAGATGTCATGCTTCGGCTTCGTGGGTTCAAATCCCACAGCAGCCATATAAAAAGAATACTAACAGCAATTGTTTATAATTCCCGAGCGGTCAAAGGGGTGAGACTCAAGCTCTCTGCTTTATAGCATCGTAGGTTCGAATCCTACTTATGAAACCATATGTATTCTGTAATACAATCCTGGGCCAGTCGGTGGCATCCGCTTTGTCGGAACCTGGTTCGAGTCCGGGCAGGATCTCAAACTTTCTCACAGCTATTAATTGCTCTATAAGCCGGAAGTCGTGGGATCGAAACCCACCTGGTCATTGACCAGTGACGCAGGGGAAGCGTGCCGTAATATAGAAAGTTGAAACATTTTTTTTATTTATCACTGATGACTTGTCCGAGCGGTTAAGGAGTCTGACTGCTAATCAGATGGGCTTTGCCCGCGCAGGTTCGAATCCTGCAGTCATCGAAAAAAATAATTTCATATATTTATAATCTATTTCGTATGGAGGTTATAATAGCTTGTGTATCTAATGCGTTATTGACTACCAAATGAGGTATATGTGATGGAATCCATTCAGAAAACTGTTGATTTTTTATGGTGTCATCACCATTGAATAGAACCACTAAATGGCTATTTGCTAGATATCCCTTTCCTAATCCTATAAAACGGTTATCTCCTGCACAATCCCAAAAATTTATTCTATATCTATTTCCAAGATATTTATAATCGAATGGTGTAACATCAACACCAATAGTTTGACGTAAAGAAGGTGTTATTATACGTGATTGACCATATAATAAATTTTCTATAAAAGAGGTTTTACCTGTGCCGGTATCCCCTATTAAACTGACTTTGAATTGTGTTGATTGCATGTTTTGGATACTAATTAAAAAAATAAATTTTGTAATTCAATTTTATTTTCTACAAAATTTATTTATGGAGAAGCACTACGTCTAATATTATTGATCATTTTTTTAAAAGTGTCATTATGTATCCTTTTAGTAAGAGTGTGGTCACTTGCCAACGATTGGAAAACATCTTCTCCATAGTAATTTTTACCATCTGATTCAACACCTAACTCCAATAAACAGTTGAGAATATTGATTCCTAGTTCATCATTAACTACTGTATTTTTACCATAAAAACGTGAATCATCGTCTGGAGTATTCTCTAAGTCACCCACAATGTATGATAAACACATGATATGATTGGAATACCAAGTATGATACTCTGTTCTATCATTAATAATATCTGTAACATCTATTTGATTATCGATACAATGTTGTAATAATTGATGGTATCTTTCGGGATCGTGTTCGAGGACTTTGGTTGAGATGAGATCTACCCATGGATTATATGTGTCATCCATTGTAGGTGATTGAGGAGGATTAGGAAATACAGATTGAATAGACATTTGTAAGATATGGAAGTGTAATATTAAATTAATTAGTAAAAAAAAAAATCAAATTTTTGAGTAATGTAAAATAGAAATTTCAATAATTAATTTAGCAGAGGGGGTATTATAAGGTAATTACATAAATTTGAAATCAAAGGAATAACATGACAATTAAATATCTATTAATGACAAAAATTATTTTACCCGATGAGATAATAGATCATATTTTAAGTTTTTCTCCACAACATAGAGAGAGTTTTAAACCTACTCTTCAACAATTAGAGGATGTATATTTTAGAAGAATAATTAGAAAGATTAGGAGACAATATTTAGATACAGATATGAGTAATTTAAATTTAATGTTAAATAATATTGGTAAAACAGAATTATATAGATGGTATGGTAGAGAAAGTAGCATTCTAACTATTCATAATAACCCTTATCAGGATTATGTAAAATATCAGCTTGTGTCGCCGTATAAATGAGGACTTGACAGGGACTACTTAAATTTGTGGAACTTCCTGGTAATTAGGTGTGAACCAAACCATGTGGTGGCTATATGATAGAATTTTAAATTTGAAATTAAATTTATTTTATGTCGATGGTATAAAGATCTAAAATGAATTGTGTTATTTGTGGTAGTAGTAGAATATCCATTTATGTGGCGGACTTATTTAAACCTTCAGAAGAACGGAGATATAAATATGATGGTCCATGTTGTAGTATGGGGTGTGCGATTAAGTATTCAGATATGAGAATAGCGAATACTCCAGAAGATAAGATAACAGAGATAAAAGTGAAGGGAGAAAATGGGACTTATATCTTAAAAAGAGAGAAGGGTTAAATCAAAAGGGAAACCCCTGGTTTCCCTGTCACCCATCCTAATGGCCCCCAAGGGCCGGCGGGGACTTAAAAAACGTAACTTAAAAAAAAATCTAAAGAGAGAGGGAGAATTTATTTTATTTATGTATTAGAATAATGAATAGAACAAAATATAGTATATGTTTGTCGATGATCATTAAAGACGGTATATGGTATTATTTGTAGTCCATATCTTATAAAACAATTCCACAATTAACTTGTCAGACCAAGGACAACTGCTAAGCTACCACCACGATATTCAATAACCTTATTAACTATATCTATAGGTAATTTCTTTATTCTTACAAACTCATACCATGCACCCGTCTCTTCACGTTTTAACACTGTTTTTTTTATATTTTTTTGAAAATTATTTCTCAAATCTTGCCATTTATGACTAAATATAGGGCGAAATATAGCATTATTGTTTCTTAATGTATATCCTACACATAGCGTAGTGTTATTTGTCCAATATGCTTTACCTGAATTTACTAATGGATGATTTATACATAGTAGTACAGAGTGTTCCATTCCCATGCGATAGTATCTAGCATCTTCGTCTGATAAAGTTAAAAGGACTTTATCCCATAGTGGATTAGTTTTCCAAGAATTGACAACCAATCTTCGATATCGTTCTAAAGTAAACATTTTGTTATTAGTAGAAATTTAACAAAACAAATAAATTTAAAACTTCGTCAAATTTTATGAACACTACACTACCAAAGAATATGTATATGATTTGTTCACATAAAGATAGGGTTAAACTTAGTTTTAAAACTCCTATCAGTAAATCTGATAGTATACGCTTTGGTAGTATAGTGGTTAGTATTTCCACCTGTCACGCGGAAGATCAGGGTTCAATTCCCGGCCAGAGCGAATAATAAGTAATTTAGAATAATGATCATAAATTTGATTTTTATTGTAAATAATGTATGTTAAAATACAACGTTATTTCCTTAAACATGTCCAATATTGAAACCATAATAAATAGTAGTAACTTTTCAGATAGTCAACAATCGGTATTATTTACTATTATTCAAGTTATATCTGATGAAAACAATATCATACCAGAAGAAAAAAAATTATTTATAGGACAGATGTTGCTTGCTATATCTATATGGAAAGGAGATGTTAATTTAGTAAGTTGGTGTATAGATAATAATTATGGCTCAGCAAGTGCGTTAATTACCAATTCGCATATAGCATTAGCTAATCAATTGGGATTTAATATGGAAACTATTTCAGATATGGGTGTGGATAGAAACAGTCCCGACAATATTCAAGAGATAGAACAAAATGGTGGGATAGATGCTGGTTAAAAAATTTGACCCGACCATGTTAGAACCATGAATAACACACACCATCTACATATGCCATAAACATGTCCAAGAAGAACTCCAAACAGAAGCGTCGCGAAATGCTCGCCAGATCTACTCTGGAAGAGGTTGCCGCCATTAGAAAGGAATTTCAACGGGGTAATGATGACCAGGCTTTCCGTCTAATAATCGCAGCACTTTTTGAACGAGAGGGCCTATGTCAGACTCTCCTAACTCGAATTGATGAGTTGGAAAAACAATTAACACCCATAAGTAGTGACTGAACGGGATATATTTATTTGACAAAATTATTTTTTTCTATTTAGTTAAAAAATTTGAAATACATTATTTCCTATTATATAGCATAATACACTATTTTTCCAGAATGGCTTCTAACAAACAGTCGTCTCAAAAAAAAACTCGTAAAAGGTCTAGAACCAATGGACCTAAATATATGTCTATATTGGAAGAAGATTTCGTATTACAGTTTGGACCTAAGAGATCCATAACCATTCATCGACAAAAACCTACTTCTAAATGTATTATCTGTTTGGAGGAACATGATGGAGACAAGATGGTTTTTATCAATTGTAAAATGAGGGGCCATAGAAATCATCCTTTAGGGAGAATACGGAGTTCTGAAAATGCCCTATGTTCAGGTTGCCATGATCGTATTAGGGATACATCATGTCCAAATTGTAGAGGGCCTTGTTGTGAAAAATACCTTAAGTCGAGGAGATACCCTAAAAAGAAAAAGTGTTTTGCGGAGAGAATGGCTCATAAAGAACGTCTAAGGAAAAGGAGAGAAAAGAAAATTAAAAAGACTATACTGATGGATCTTGTTGGTATTGGTTTCAAACGGAGAACGGCCAGAGATCTGATATCTCACTGTGCGGGTGAAGGTATTAAACTTCAACTTCATTTGTGGAGACGTAGGATAGACAATCTAATCTATAACCATATATAATTAAAAAATTTGATGATAATTATACCCTTGTTCCTTAATTTAAACTATAATAATAAACAAAAATGTCTTTTTGGTCAGAAACACATCCATCTTACGATAAATATCAGATTTTGTGGGATAAACATATTCCAGGTATTGGAGAATGTAGCAATACAACAGCGGAAGCTTTCCGACTGGTAAGTGGGGTTTATTATCAACTTCATAATAATGGAAGCTGGTTCGGAACCAGTAACTATCATGCCAAACTATACAAAAAACAAGGATTATGTTCGCCTGCCGATTATTTCATGTATGATCTCAACATGGATTATAGTGATGAATATGATAGTGATGGTGATATTTCGGCAAATGAAGAATCCTATGAAGAAAAATGCGAAACAATGGATCATCTAATGGGAGAAGTAGTAGAATGGGCTTGGGATGATTTGGCAGATGAGACAGATATGAAGAAACTCAGAGGAATAGAGAGGAAGAAGGGTGCTAAGAAAAAAGCGGAGATTCGGGAGAAAAATAAGAGAGAGAGAGAATCTAAAAAATTGTTGAAGGAGGAAACAGAAAAATTAAAGGAGGCCTACAAGATTGCTACTGGAAAACGATTTCGTCGCAAAAAGGGATCCAACGATACTCCTCTGGAAACATTGCGAAAGATGGAGGTAATGTATAAAGGTATCACGACGTTGTTGAGAGATATTCCATTGGAGTCAGGATTTGTCCCCACTGTCACCAAAAATGATTTTTTAGAATATCGTAATTGGCTTAGGACAGGGTATTACCAAGATATGCCTGGGTGGTTCACGAGTGACAATACCAAGAGTTCCGAAGTTATGAATCAATATAGTGAGCTGGAACAATATTACCTCTAACAAAGCTATTCCAGTTGTGAAAAATTTGACAGCAATGATATGTCCGTTATACACTATATCAGCACACCACTCACACTACTAACAGAGATGACATTGAGTATAGTAAAAATTAAGAGCCGTCGAAAAATTAAAATTAAAAGAAAAAAATCTATTTTGCCCAAGATACTTTTTAAAAAAAAGGTATCACCAGAGACAGAGAAAAAAGCAAAAACACCAAAAGTGATTCCTTTGTCATCGTTAGAAAGAGTTAAAGGTAAATATAGAATAAGGAGTAGGTATTGGGGATAAATAGAGATATAGAAAGTTTATTTACAATTAAATTACTTAAAACAATATATTTTTTTTATAGTAATGTTATTAGATTTACCAACAGATATCATCTATGAGATTGTGGAATATTTAGAGAAACGAAAAAAACGTAGATTAGCCCCACCGGGACATTTTGCGGTAGTTGGGCCAGCTTGGGGAAAATGGAGAATCGGAGACAGGAGTTTATACATGTTAATGTTTACTAATCGGAGATTACATTATATAACTAAAAATATACGATTTATGATTTTGGAATCTTATTATTCAAAATCACGTTTTTTCAGAAAAAATCGAATTCAAAAATAGCGCAAAATTTACTATTAAAATTACGGTAATAATTATCCAAAAAGATACTTTTTATTAAATTGAAATTTAGGAGGTTTTTTGAAAAAAACGCATTTTGTGAGGTAACACAGGAAAAAAAGTGTAAAAATACCTAATTTTGAATTTTAACTATTTTAAGTAAAAATAAAAAATTAATTTATATGAATGAAGTTATATTAAATTTAGCTTAAGCTGCGTATATTTAATATCATAAAAAAAATATTCAAATCGTTTAATAGATCCGATATGTTAGAGTTTAATTTAAGAGATAACAACTCTTAATTTTATAGTGCAAAAGAAAATTTTAAAAATTGGAATGGAAGCTCGTATTTTGAATCATTTGGTCCCTATTATTAAAGTGTAATATTTTTGGAAGGTACAGTTATTTTATCGTGGGTAATAATTCTCACCACCTAATCCACTGCGGAGCATTCTTAACGTGAATTGGATTATGAAAATAACCTTCATAAAATATATCTTTTTCTTTACATTTTTTTTCACAATCTTTAAAAGTATATTTATGATAAAGATTATTACATTTAGTGCTTACACCATTAAAACTGCAGCGATGGCCTGTCACTATACCACTATAACCATTCAAATTAAGTCCTTTTGTAAAAGTTTTTTTACATTCCCATTGAATTACCCATTTTTTTTTCAAATAAGGTAAAACTTTATTTTTAAATATGATATGATAAGTCGGATCATATTGATAAATTATTCTGTATATATCCTTATTAAAATAAATGCTTTTCATATTTTTTTTTAAAACAATATTGTATATATATTATTTTTATCAAATTTTTAAAAAAACAAATTTAATATACCTTGGTGTCCATCCTAATTTTAATTGTTCTAAATCAAAAAAATATATTTTTTAAAATTATATTTAATGTTTTAAAAATTCTCTTTTTGAGCCCATTGATAGCCGTTGAATTCTTTTCCCAACTAGCTTGCGTTTGATTCAGATCTCTGTTTGGAAGAGCCCAGAGGAATACCTAAACTTTGAGTAATAGGTGTTGTTCCTATTTTAGAAGCGGCCCATGCCAAACAACCTGTTGCGGCAGCTGCCCAAATAGTTATATAATAACTGGCGATTCCTAGTTGAAAATGATTGATAAACTGACATACCGGTGATCCAAGAGAAATAAAGGCCACCAGTGGTCCAGTCCAACCGCTAGGGGCACAATAACTAGCATACGTTCGGATCAATATCCAATGACATACCGCTAAACTGAAAATAGTTCCAAGAAAAACGCCGATAGGTTTGATAAGTGTAGTAACCGCATTAGGAATATATTCCATCATATGTGTAGTAGTGGTTCGAAAAGAATCCATAGTCGAGACAAGAGTATTAAATAGATAGATATGAACGCAGTTTTCAAATTTTTGTACCAATATAATCCTAGTCTAAATGGTAGAATAGGTAGTTGGAAAAAATTGATCCGTTACGTCCAGATCACCAGTGGCAGTACACATATACCTAATTAACGAACATCTACAACAATTACAAAACTTTAACTACACGACTATGGACTGTGGAAACATCGCCAACAGAGTAAAAACCAGGAGAAAAATGAAAAAGATTGAAAAGCAAACCAAAGGCTTGGATGACGCCATGTGCCTATTAGGTGAATTACTTGAACAAGAACAGGATATTGCTGGATCAGAGTTAGAACAAGAAAATGCCATTCTACAAAAAGATTTATGTAACCAGATAGAGAAACAGCGTCAATTTATGTATGACAAATGGAAAATCGAGTGGTTGGCTGTAGAGGAACTTTAAATGTCTACTGAAAAAAAATAACTTAAAATTAATTCTAAAACTACAATTATTTTTTTATTTAATTTTAATCACTTCCATCAAACTTAAAGGTGCATTGATGACGATCAACATCGGACTCCCATTGTGTCTGATTTTCGTATTGGATGATTTCACTGAACCGCACCACACCAATAATTTGTGCCTTAGTGACGCCGTGTTTTTTGCCAATTTTTCCGGGGGTTTCGATGATGGCAATTGGTTGATGGAGTAATTTAGGGTTGAGATTCCAGGTTCTGGTTTCCACAGTTTTATGGGGCATTTCCGGGTATTTTTCAGTGCCACCAAATAGCATTCGAGAATAGGGATACTGCATATTAAGACCGGGAATATCGCAGTTGATCACATCGGGCCAGTTTTGGAGTGACTCATCATTTTCCAGGCGACAGGCTTTAGCCCATTTGATTCCTTTTTTTTCGGGGGGATTTTGGGGAGAGATGGCGGCGCGGTCGGATACAATGAAGCCATATCGTTTTTCCACCAGTTTTTTAGTGCGAGTTTTTCCATTTTTTCCAGTTTTTTTCGATTTTTTAGTTTTTTTGATTTGGGGAATAGGGATGATTTGAGTGTCATTTCGGTAGTTATCCGGGACGACAAAGCGGTGCGGTTTTCCAGAAGTGATAGCAAATAGGAGATCCACGGTTTCTCCAAACTCAATTTTCCGGTCCTTATAACGGGAACCACTTGGGAACCTCCATGCGATGTAGGGTTGAATATCCTCGAGAGCATTGATTGCCAGCTGATGAGTCTTTTTGTCGGGGAAGAGAAAATAGAAGTCGGGCACAGCTTGGACTCGTTTGTTTGACTTTTCTCTGGCCAATGAAATAACACGTCGATTATCAGTAACTGTGGCTCCAACTTTCCCCCAACTTTTGAATCGAATCCAGTAACCTCTCTGATAAGGGACTTCATTCACTTCCACCGCTTTCATGTTTAGGAGAGGATGATCGGCGGGAATACCCGTGAAACTGTAACCATAACTCTCTCTCTGGAATGATACCACATTTGTTTTGAGTTTCCGGGGTTGTATGGGGGTGATGAATCGGAGAGAGATGTTGTATCTGTAGTGTGACCAGTTAGGATCACTTTTGGGCAGCGCTTCCACCGCATGTTGATAATTCGCGTTGAGATCACCTGCCATAATCAGCATATCTCCATGACGAAGAGCTACTGAAAATTCGTTACCACTGGTGACGTTGCGAATCAGAAAGTTCCTGACCATGTTTGCTTCACCAAAGGTGAAACTGGCAACTGTTCCCAAACAATTATCCGTGCGATCGTGATGATAAGGGATATTACTGGTTCCATTAGGATACAGATTGATGAGGGCATTGGGTTCCACATCATCGGAAATGATACCCATGTTGATTAATTCGCGAGTTCTTTGGGTGACGAAATTGCGAAGCCATGACCATTGTTTTCCTTCCCAAGGCACTGATGGGGTAATACCTGGTTTACCTCCTATTAGTCCGGTTCCACGTCTACCCAGGGTAATGCGGCGACGTCCTTTGGTGTTTTTTTGTTGCCATAGGGATGAGTCGACGGGGAGGTTTTTTTGTAGTTGTTGTAGGATATAGTCTGCGCGAGGACATTGTGCTGGTCCTAACCATAGTTGATCGTTTTTGCCACCATCAAAGTGATGGGGATTAATTTGTGTGTACATTGTTGAGTATTGCGGGACTTGATTGTGGAAATGATGGATTGGTTCTGGTATAGGTAGTGTACTCTCCCATATGACCACGAGATCCGTTTCAAAATTTTTGCCCTACCTGGTAATTTCCATAAGGGGTATGCTAATAGCAATTTGTAATTACAGGAAAAAGTATATTTATACCACCTATTATTTAGACGGTAGATGTTGTGGTAAAAAAATTTGACTAACCGCTACCCATACTATCTTAATATTAACCATCCCGCGTAATTACGACCTCTCTGATTACCCACCCCCTATCTACTAACGAACTAGAACACTTTTTACAGGAAACCATGCCTCTCTCTTGTCTCCGCCACGTCAAACGCGACAAGGACGCGTCGCGTCCGCCGGCACCACCTCTGGCCAGTTTTACTGGTTTCACGGGGGATCGCTCCGGATCCATGTCTTCCATGGGCGGGAAGCAGAAGGAGATGACCCACAAGATGATCCAGGAGGTTCAGGCAGATGCCAAGAAGTCTGGCATCCCCACCTTCTTCGATTTTGTTACTTTCGACGACAAGGCAGAAGTCCATCTCGACAATGCCAACCTCAACCAGACCAAGCTTCCCAGCACGGAGCAGATCGGCGAGTGTATGGAACCACGTGGATGCACGCGTTACATCGATACAGCACTGGAACGACTGGCTGCCCAGAACCGTGCCGTTAAGGAGTATCGTGATGCGCTACCGCGCCGTGTTAGAGACCTCAACCCGGTCATTGCCCAGTCCTACTCCTTTCTGACGGATGGTGCTGACAACGAATCCAAATGGTCAGCACGCGAGCTGTCGAGTGCCGTGAGGAGCTATCGCAAAGCTGGTGGAAAGGGTATTTTCCTGGCTGCCAACATGGATGCGGTTTCAGTGGGTGGACATTTTGGGTTTGCTCCCGAGACATCTCTCACCATCTCCTCCAATAACCAGGAAGCCATTGGCACGGGTCTGCGATCAGTCACCCAGTGTCTCCGCCAGGTGTCCGCAGGTGCCAGCGATATTGGATTCTCTGCGCCTCAGAGACAAAGCTCAGCCCCAGCCCACTCCAATCTTGGAAATGCCGCTCCCCTCCGTAGAAATGTTGGACCACCGCCTGGTCTTCGCAATCTCCGTGCCCCTCCCATTCACCGCTCCGCTGCTAACGCCGCCATAGCAGCAGCCAGTCTTCGCCAACCAGCAGTTGGTGGGACATTAGACGACTCCGATGACTGGATGTCCGACTGTTAGAGTGTTCATCTATTCTCCTCTGTTACCCCAACACCATATATAGTCTCGCCTTGTACATATAGAGACACCTACACATAAAAATTGAAAAACAGAAAAAAGAAAAAAAATAGAAAATAGAAAAATCAATAAAATTCCTTACCTACATTGCCATCACTCCCACTCCCTCCCGTCCCAGTAGCTCAGTTGGTAGAGAGCACGATTCTTAATCGTGTGGTCGTGAGTTCAATTCTCACCTGGGACAACCTATTTTTTTGCATTTTTTATTTAAAAAAATAATCCCTTTATACATTATATGAATAATTTCAAACCAGTTAATATTATTATAAATTTTATAGAAATAGCAAAAATTAATAAAGAGGGTATTAGAGAACTTAATATATTAGTGGAAAACCTATCATACCAAGCTCCTGAAATAATAAATAGACGTTTTTGGGAAGGAACCAGTAATTGGAAGGGTATCACTGATATTATGAACGCGCATTTCCCCAGAGTAAGAAAAAATAATCGTCATCTGTTCTCTCCTGAGCAAATAGAAGAAAATAAAAAAATGGAAAAATTATATGTTGATTTGTTAACTAAATTCAAAAAACACGGATTCGATAGTTAAGAAAGGGTAAATTTGATAACGAATCAAATTAAGGATATATATCACAAACCATGTCAACGACTTTATTTAACAACCCTGAACTATATAATACTAAAGTGCTTGAAATTATGAACAAAAAAAATATTATTAAATTATTTCTAAACAATGGAACTTATCCTAAGTATATGTTGATTAGAAATAAGTTAGCGTTAAGAGACAATAAAGGTGATATGCCTTATTATGGGTTACAAGGAGAAGATATAGAGTATCAATATAATTATGGAACATTCCATACTGGTAAAGGACTGACCAGTGAACAATATGATTATTATAACTCTCTATTTCATTGTTCAGGTCGTGTTGTATTTGGTGATTGGATTACTGATTGGATTATCTATAAAAATGAGGAGGATATATCGAACATAGAGGATGTGATGGAACGCGAGGTAATACTCAAATTACATAGGGACATTCAAACATTCAACTGGAAACCGGGTGATCCATTCAAAAGTGACAAGTAAATTAATCATACCAAATTTCCCGGATAGGTCCATTTTTTATTTTACCGGTAATACGTTTGTACTCATCATCTGTATATCTACAGGAGTCTAGAGAAATCCCTTCAGAATATATTTCCGACATACTACCATCTGGTATTAATTCACTTGGGATTTTATACCAACCAAACAAACCCACAATATCAGGATTCATGACGGGATTGGGATCAATGGTAGTGTAACCTTCATGTGTGTGTATCATTCCACGTTCTTGTTCACGTAGTGTTTGTGAAATGATCATTTTTGCCCAAGTATTATCACAAGAACAATCACTTCCATAACTAATACATTCCTTTTCGAACTCTAAACTCATGGGATAATGATAACATACTGAGGTGGGATTATTTCCGCATCCCAGCAACAGTTTATTTTTTTCACTAGTGATTGGGCGTAATTGAACAAACATGACCTTTCCCTCGTTATTTCTCCACGTAATTGGATATCCTTCTGAAATTTCGAGATGTTCTAATTGGAGTTTGTGAAAATTATGATCGTAATAATTAATAGGGTTTTTGACTAGACTATCTAATATCTTTGGAGGGAAGGGCTCAAAGTATCCACGAGAACCCTTTTCTGGAACAATAGCCTCCCACATTTCTCGTGTATATTCTTCTAGTTTTTGAAACTGTTCCTTGGTGCATTGACTTTTGGGAGTTTCTGGTGCGTGTTGATGACAAAATTCCATGTTGCTTTATAAGACAAATGGTATGTAAAATGTTTTACAATAATGTTAATATTCTATTAGAATAAATTTTTTTGTCAAATTTAAAAATCTATTTAACAAAAAAAAATTTATCTACAACAGCTTCCCATGCGGGGGATCGAACCCCGATCTTCTCTGTGAAAGAGAGATATCCTTGCCATTGGACTACATGGGATGATAACCGTGCTCCCCAAGTCTATAATATCTATTCAATTGTTTCACTTCCACAATTGCCTTGTCTAGATTATATAAACTTCCGTGCTCCCCTTATAATATATAATTATAATTCAACTATTCCTCCAAAATATGACCCGTGCCCCGCCTCGCACGAGCCTGTCAATCCAACCGAACACGTCACCAACCACTCTCATTTTGGTTAGTTATTGAGTGATATGTGTGTATTTGAGGCGCGTGTCCCTCTCTGTGGATAAGCGGAGCGGCACCAAGTGGCCGGAAATCTCATACGCTTATATTCACAGAGTGCCTATTGGCTGATTGTCCAGTCGCTACGTCCACTACCCTCGCACTCAGTTAAGAGCAGATGCAGCTACGTGCTGCTTTTTAAGTCATCCAAAGACTTAATTGCCCCTCCATCGCAATATCCAGTCGTAGCCGTCCCTGTCTCCTACTACGTCCTAATACATACCCCACCTACGTACGTAATCGTCCAAAAGCAAAATCCACTTTCATAACAATTGGTCCGGGATTTGACCTCCTTGGTCTCAACCTCCATACCTTACCGTGCTCCCTATTTTGACCGCCTATAGTCACCCGGTCCGGCCTCCACAGCCTCATCCTCCATACAAAATTGCCCCCCCCATTCGCAATTACCAGTCGTAGCCACCGGAGCCCTACCAGGCGCACCCCCATGAACACTATGCTACGTCCTACTATAAGCCCCACTCATATCGACACTACGCTTATAATCGTCCAAGTCTCCAATATTTACTTAGTCCGGGATTTGGTTACAAACCCTCCCCCCCACTTATCTACGCTGACAGCCCAGGTCCCCGTCTGAGGGGGTCCCAGTATATCTACGCCTTTACCATATCGCCTATACGTTAGTATCTTCGATGTTAGTTTGCGATTATAATTAACTTTCGATCGTTAACTATAATCCGTGGTTATTTAGGCTGGTTACACGATCCAGTCTATCTGATGTGAGAATCGAACTCACTTCTTTGGTCTTAATGACCAATGCTTCCCCATAAAGCTTACCAGATTGTTCTCGATTTGGGGTTCGAACCCAAGACCTTCGGCTCATAAGACCGATGCTCTACCGACTGAGCTAACCGAGATAAATGCCACTCTATCATTGAGTTACGGAGGATTGTGGGCCTTTCGTGGCTCACGTTCACCTTAAAATTTTAAGGTATTTTTTCAAATTTTTTTTACCACCTTTATGGATATAGTTTACCACCCTTATCTAAATTTATAATGAAAAAAATATATTTAAACCATGTTATAACCATTATATCCTAGGTTGTGTGTAGTGAGAGTTATAGCTCAGTTGCTCTGCTCGCGTCCATCCATATCCAGACCAATATCCACCAGTTCCCTTAGGGTTACAACATATACTTGTTAGAGGTAAATTAGCTGGTGGAGCATACGGCAGTCTTTCATTATCAACATATTCGGCTAAAATTATATCATTAGTATTTGGCCATGGTGGAAAATATGTCCACCTGTTATATATCGAGCTTCCCCACTTTTCAATATGCCCATATTTATCAACCTTTTCTGTTTCAAAAATATGTTTCATTTTTTGTTTATGTGTTAGTTTCCAATCTAAGGTAAACTCTTTTATATAATCCCATATTTCATCTGGTAATTCAATCATTAATTTAAATTGTAAAAAAAGAAAATGTATTCAAAATTTAATAAAAAAGCGAGCATTTTTGTTTGGTTTTCGAGATTTTAAGATTTTTGTTTGGTTTTCGAGATTTTGAGATTTTTGTGTGGTTTAATCATCCGGGTGAATCTTCAAATAGTGAATGAGGGAGTCCATCTCATATTGTTCCTCCCTCAAATCCTGTTGTAATGTGTCCCATCCCCCGATATAATATTCGTTGGCGGCGGCAATTTGTTCCTCTTCTTCCCTCAATACCTGTTGTAATGCGTCCCATCCTCCATTATAGTTTTCGTTGGCGGAAGCAATCAAATCGGACGATTCGCTCAAGAAGCTCACAAACGATGATGGTGTCTCCTCTTCCAGTTCCTTCATATTTTCTATATCTTGTAACCACTGATTATGATTGTAAATAAAAGCGTCTAGGTCATTGCCAAGGACGTCCACGCCAGGGAATTTTCCCCTTACCTTTATCCACCAATCTCTCCAATGAGAGGGAATGGCATCCTCTCTTTCCCAATAACAGTGCCAACTGACGTACCGATACGCGTATTTGCCGAAATCGTTGGGGAGAATTCCATTTAACACATCATTTATGATGTATGCCTCTTTTTCGGCGTCATGGGATATGGATGAATTGGTATTACACCACTGTATGATTTCCGCGTTGAATTCCCGCCTTTCCTTTTTCAAACACTCATTCCTCTTTTCCACGGCGATTTCGTATTGTTCTTTCGCTTCCCGGAGGATGACCACCTGGCGACCATACAGGTAGTGTGATTTCCAGATTATGTTGAGAGCATTCATTGTTTGGTTTCCCAGTGTCATCAAACGGAAGTCTCGCTTGGAGAGATTGAACAAATCAACAGGTAGGAGTCGGAGGCGATACTCTCGAATCCATTCCCGGGTAACCTCCTGTTGAATCTCTTCGGGGATGAAAGTAGAGCCATGTGTCATGAGTGTTTCGAATTTCTCGGTGAAATCTGCGCGAATGTTCTTAGTGAGATTCCGCATCGCATCAATGTTCCAGGGTAGCAATTTGGTATAGCCAGATCGGAAACACGTGTTCCGCATGTTGAGTTCTGCTTTTCTACTCACAAACTCCGTGAGGATTCTGGCCGCAGCGTTAATGAACTGTCGGCGGGACTTTCTAAATTTTTGGTGAGCCTTCTTAGCCAATTTAGCCTGCTTAGCTCGTCCGCGGGTGAATCGCATCTTCTTAGCAGTCTTGGTCTGATCACGGTCTAGTTTAAGCTGAGAGGAGATATCAGATAGATCATCAACGGTTCGCCAGTTTCCATGGTTCATTTTACTCTCTAACTTCTTTCTGGCCTTACTCATCATTTTTGCTTGTTTTCCAATATCAATTCGGTAGTACAAGTGTGAGCTCGACGTGTGACACTTCCACATAGTCGCGGTAAAAGGAGGGAGAAATGAGTTGGAGTCAAATAGCGTGTGTTTGTAGGACTGTTTGTAGGTCGCTAATGCTATGCGGTGTTTGCCTATGTCTTGGACACTACGATATCAAATTTTTTTTCTATAGGTATAGAGGTAGAGAACAACCATATCTAAAAAAAATTTAAAATAATTTATGTTTATCACGAAATATATATATTTTAGATAGAGGGATTCCTCATCCAATGCGTGTAATGAATTGAACTATTTTTGGTATATACTTTATTAATTGTTCCATGTGAATCACCTCTTTTTCGCCACATAATTGAACCATCGTTAGTAACAAAAGTATAATTTAAGGCGACACCTGATTCAATTATCCCACATTCAAAACCACCTGTGGCGGCATTCCAGCGACGTCCTATCCGTTTCCAAGGTTTTTTAACAATAATACACTGATCAAAATGTAGTCCAAATTTATTATGAACAATTTCTTCCATCTGTGCGATTTTCTTTTCTAAATATTTTGTCAATTGGGGTCTTCCGACATTGGAACCCTGATATGTAATGTGTTCAGCCGCATGTTTTTTGAAATGACGTCCATGAAATTTAAAGGTATTTCCGGTTGACGCGGCGGACTCTTGTGGACTGACATTTTCTGGTATATTTGTGTGAATATGAGTGTGGGTGTGTGTGTGGTTGTTGGTAGGAGTTGTATGTGTATGAGTGTGTACATGTGTATGGGTATGTATGGTGTCGTTTTGGTTTCCTTCTTGAATATTAGTTATTTGTAGGAGATATTTATGTAAGATCATACGACCTCCAGAACTATTAACATTAACTAATTCTCCACTTTCGGGATCAGTAATAAAATTATAATTATTGACATTCATAGTGTGATATATTTGGTGAAGTTGGATCAATAAGATGAGAGAGTGGAGACTGTTGTAGGTGGTAGGCAAAATTTTTTTAAAAAAATAAGCTAAATTTGTAATCAAAATTTTTGAAATATTTGTAGAGTTAGCATAGCTTTAGGAACGAACCATATCTAAAAATAAAAAAAGGTTTTTTTGTGTTTTTTGATTTTTTGGTTTTTGTATTTTTGTATTTTTTGATTTTTAGGTGTTATATACAGGTTTAGAACCCAGCTTGGCCAGTGATGGCGTCACAATTGGAACAATCGCATAAGAGATCCCAGACACATCCCGGATGTTTCTGACAGGAGCCTGACCATTGTTTGAGAACAGCACCAATATGAGTTTTCGCGGGAGCGATGACGTTTTCCACATGATCATACTCGTCCGGAGGTATGGTGCCTTCTTTTTCCGTGATGACCACTTCAATTTGATCCATGGGAATGACTGTTTCTTCCTCGATGTGACGGGCTTCAATACCATTAGGACCTATTTTTTCATCAGGTCCTAACACAATGGTGTTATTCTTCGCGATGGCATTGATGATTCGCTGACAGGTATCTTGGAATTCATCCCAATCTTGGTCTATCTCATAGACTTCATAGGCGGCTCGAATTCGAACGTCGGTTTCAAGGCTAATGGGACCTTTATTCCTCTTTTCTAGACCCATTTTTTCCAAACATTCTTTGAGTGAAGATAGTTCTACCTCGTTGTCGCTTTCTTCTCCAATGGGTGTATCGCTGATTTCAATATCACTCTCATCCAGTTCCACAATTGTTCCACGCGGAATGTCCTCCAGACGAGTTCCCTCAGACAGGTCTTTGATGTGGACGACTACCTTATCATTTTCGCTTTCATCATGTTTTGTCTCTTCATCCTCTCCCCAAACATCATCTTCTTCCTCTTCATCTTCCGAATCATCCCAGTAGTCGCTGTCGTCACTGATGGATGAGATAGACAGGGCGTAGTTTGGGTCCTCAACCAACTTCTTGGTGCCAAATATGATTTCGCCGTTTGGTCCCGAATTAGGGAGGCGAGTTTTTTCTGGTTTGGGAGGGAGAACAGATTGCCACCCAGGTTCGAAAGGAATGGGAACCATCACTGGTTCATTCCATTTTTTCCCAACAGCAGAGTAGGCTTCTTCGATCAGAGACGGCCAATCGCCCCAACAGGGCATCTTATCACCATGTTTGGCGACAATGGCGCGAATCACCCATTCAGTATTTTGGATTTGTTCTCTCATTTCCGCCCAGCGCATAGGTTGATCGATGTCCATGTTCAATAGTTTGTTGTTTCGTGTATGTAAATTGGTGCTACGTTGAAATGCGTTGGTTTGTACTATATCTGGTATGACCAGATGGTAGGTCAAATTTTTTCCCTACCTCCTAATGCCAAACTATGGAATAAAAAATAAGAAGATAACTTTGAATTCTACCTCCATAAACAATTGGTCGAGATATTTCCATTAAGGTTTTTTATCAAATCTCGAGATAACTCTTTTATTTCCAGGAATTTGAACACTTCCTCCAACTGATCCAAACAATTTATACATACCTCCGGGGTTTTCGGGAATATCTAATATACAAAAGTATTCCTTTGGATAGGGAATTCCGGATGGAACCAATCCATTTTTAAACCAATCAGTATTCTGATTAAACCATATTCTAGAAAACTGTTTCATTTCTCCACCATTTTTAGAGTGATAATAACCCAACATATCTGTTGACAAACGAACGGCGGTAGCAGGCTCTTCCAATATGATAAATCGACTCTGACCCGTGGTCAACTGGTCAACCATGTGATCTTGAGTATCTTTTTCATTTGCGTTGGTGGCATTTACAATAGTGACATCATCACCATATTCATCTTTAAATTTCTTACCAACAGAGGTAACGGGATTACTTGTGATTGAGGATGTGGACATGTATGTAGTATTGTTATTATATTGTCACACCGCACAGAGTATCAAAATTAACACACTATAAAAAAAAATGTAATCGATATTTGACCACATTTTTTTTTTTTTTAATGATTATTTATTATTAATAGTTTCCATGATTATTTATTCATTGATAGTTTCCATGATACTATTCCAATTATCACTTATGACCTCATCAGCATCATCCCCATCAATATGCACTAAAATTTTGTTGATGATATCACCCCATTTTCCATTTTTATCTGAATACTCAATTTCTTGATTTTCAATATATTGCCATGGTTGATCATCATCGATATCGACTTCTACTTCACTGGAAGACTCAATCTCAGGTTCATATCTATTTTGATAAGTTTGATAATAGCCATATGTAACGGTTAGTTTGACAGCGATTATGTCGGTTTCTATTTCGGTTGGACTTTTGAAATGGACATTCGTATAATTATATGAAACGATCATCTTTCCATTAATAGTCTTTGAATATTCGTCTTGTTCACTGCTAATACAATCATATGTTAAGTCAACTTGAAAATTACCGACTCTATCAAGATCATCATCAGTGATATCGCATAATTTCATTAGTTTCATAGCATTTTTTTCATTTTTAAGTTGTATGATTTGTTTTTCTAACGATTCTATTTGATCGTTTATTTGTTGGAGTCTTTTTGGTTCTGACATGTTGTTATATTAGTAGAGATAAAGTGTATTTATAGACTTGTTAACCATGTTTCTGATCAAAATTTTTAAACTATAAAAATTTATTTTTCAGGTTTATAAAAAATCTAATAAAGTTATTTTATTATATATTTTATATGGGATATAATAGAAGACGTAGTTGTAAAGATAAAATAAATAATCTAAGAACAAGAATTTTTGTCTGTTTACTAGCTCGATGTGGTATAGTCACTCCGCATAATTTCAGATAAGAGATTTTTTAGCAGGTTTATAAAGATTACAACTTTTATAATCATAATAATAATGACGTAACATTTTTAAATTGTCAAATAAAAAAGAACTATTTCCAATACAATCGGTGATGAATTCTGCTTCACAATTTACCAAAGCTGTTTTGGGAGGAGACCAAGGGGGTTCATGATAGGTTTCATTCCAATAATCAGTTAATTGATGAATACTACTATAATGTGATCGGAAATCGTGTGAATTAAATTTATCTTGTTCATTAATAGCGCCATGATAGTCCATGTCTCGATTCAACCATTTCATTCGCCAATAAGGTGTTTTTAAAAAAAATTCTTTTTTCATGGTATCATAAATATCATGAAAAGTGGGATCATATTCATAGATATGTCTCCAAATATCGCCAGGTAATTTAATCATTAATTAATGTGTGAATATAATATTTAAATAGTTTTAATTTTAAATATCTTCGAAATCGAATACTTCTTCTTCCTCTACCTCTGTATTATTATCATTGGTATCATTTCTATCAAATAGTTGAGGAATTTCCCCATAACTTTTCAATTTATTAATTTCACTGAGGTTATATTTTACGATAATATCACATTTGCCATCTTGATAGTCGCGAAGACTGGCAAGTATGATATCACCGGCATTTACCCACACTCTTTTTTTCATTTTCCCACGAATGTGACCTAGGCGTGTGACACCATCAGAACATTTAATTTGACAACGACAATTGCCTAACAATTTAACAACTAGACCATATTCTTGTAGATCCTCTTTTAGTTCCAGGTCTCTTTTGTTGGCATTACTGTGATTTGCCTTACCTCTTTTATGTTTTTTACCACCTCTGCTTTTGTTTTTTCCCATTTTTTTGAATAATTAGTATGATAGGTTTTTAAAAGATTATTTAGATATATATCATATTCAAATTTTGAGTTCCAAGCAAAAAAAAATAAGAGTTCCAAAACTCCTTATTTTCCCTCCTCATTTTTATGGTTTTTCTATTTTTTATTTTTTATGGTTTTTGTTTTTTCTATTTTTTATTTTTACAATAGTGTATTGTCGCCCCACTATTATATGGGCAATGCTAGTCAATTCATTCCTCCTCTGGGATGGCTGCTCCAGCGGTAGCTCCCTCGCCCCACTTGCCAATTTCCTCACCCTCCTCATTGTAGATAGCCAGAGTCTCGCGACAGACCAGGTAGGACTCACCCCCGTGTCCCCACTCCTCTACGTCCAGTGACTCTTCATCATCTTCCTTCTCCTCTACATTGGGGAGATCACTCTGTGCTTGTAGAACCTCGATTCTAGCCTGGTGACCGATAATGGATGCGCGGCGAGCAGCTTCCTCTTCACTAATCTTACTCTCTTGGGTGTCCATTTCCAGACCAATATCTGCTGACTCCAGGATGGAATCATCAGTCACGTCGTTGACCACTTCATTAGCCTGTTCATGCGTCTCTTCAATGCCATTTCCAGCTACCATAGCCGCGAGCTGATCCTCATCCACCTCAACTACCGCGACTGGCTTCTTCTTCTTCTTCTTTTCCTTCTTCTTTCGGTGGCGAATGGTGTTATTTTCCATACCATCTACGATAGCTTCCTTGTGTTCCAGTGAGTTCCACTCAATGCGAATCTCTCCATCAACCATGAATGGAGCCAGAGTAGTTCCCTCCTGAAACTGATCGATGCGACCACAGAAGAGACCCATTTTCTTCCCATTATCATCCAGCTGACATGGGATCTCGCAGATAGCTGCCTGCTTTCCATGACGAGAGCAGTAATCTGACCCATCTGCTCGAGCACACTTACACTGGTTGGCTCCACTACCATCTCCCCAAACTCGTGCCATACAGCGGTTTTCCGCGGTGACTGGGACCTTAGGCTTTCTGGACTTTCCAGCAGACTTGCGCTTGGGCTTGGCTACCTGCTTTAGGTCAATACTGGCCGCGTGATCAGTCGCCATCTTGGCGGCTTCCTCTGGGTCAATATTAAATTGGCTTGCCATCTGGCGTGCCATAGCCTCCAGCTGTCCAGCGAAGAGTGAATGGAACATGGCTTCAGCGCGACCATCCACGGTATTCTTAGCGGTATTCTTACTCATATCAATAGTATCCTTAGTCTCCACAGGAGATAGGGTAGTAGACATAGTCACTTTGGATGCCATCTTGTTAGTTCAAAGTTGGGTTGTTTCGTAGAGCTTGCTGTAGTGCGTTGTATCAATTGGGTTATTACTATCTGGTACTCACCACCTGGTTAGTCAAATTTTTTTCCCACCTACTCTACCCACCAACACTATTCCCTAAAAAAAATAGTTTTAAATATTATAATCTCCCGCCGGCACCAGCTAAAACATCCATAGAGTCGGGTCCATGTACATCTCTCATATATAGTGTATCATCATCATCTTGTTCTTCTTCATATAATACAAACATCGATCCTTCTCCAGTAATTTTAATAAGTTGATTGTCTTGGAACTGAACAAATACTGGACGTTCCTTGTGTCTTTCGCGAATTCGTATCCAATCACCTATATATTTTTCGTATCCCGCATAATCAACTCTATAATTATTTACATATTTATCTTCGCTTGTTTTGAATTTATGGTTAATAAAATTGATGGCTTTTTCCCAAGTAAATCCAACTTCTTCATCATCATAACCCAACCATTCTTCATTCCCATGTCTCCAATCTTCAGTGTCTATAACGGTATAGTATATGTATTCGTATTTTGATTCAATTCCCATAGAAAATAAAATGTTATATAATGTATGTTGGTAATATAAAGTATTCAAATTTAATACGTAAAAAAAATTTAGTTTTAAATATTATAATCTCCCATCATACGCCCAAAGTCCATTACCATAATCCGGTCCTTCTTCATGTTCACTATAGGTAACAGCATCCGGTTCATATAATACAAACAATGACCCGGATCCAGTTTTGATTATTGGTTGACAGTCCGGGTCAAACTGAACGAATACTGGGCAATCTTTGTGTCGAAGTTGAGCTCGTATCCAACTATCAATATCATCACAATATTGACTATATTCAACTCTAAAATTATTTACAGTCCAATCTTTACTTTTTTCCAACTGACTATCAATACACTTACACACTAATTCCCAAGAAAATCCAGATGGAGAAGCTTCCAAACCTCTTCGAATAGCCGCAATCCATTCCTCATTTAAAACTACATAGTATATGTGATCGTATCTGGTTTCAATTCCCATATAAAATAAAATGTTATATAATGTAATTTGGTAATATAAAGTATTCAAATTTAATATAAGCAAAAAAAAAATAGGTTGTTGACCTATTTTTGTATATTGTGTATTTTTTTAGGTTTTTTTGTTTTTCAATTTTTTATTGTTTTTTTTGTATTTTTAGATTTTTTATTGGTTTGTTGTATATATGATGTTAATTGAAAGTATCAATTGTTGACTTTAGTATATTTATTCCTCTTCAGGAACAGGTGCGCCCTCGGTGGCGCCTTCGCCCCACTTTCCCACTTCCTCGCCTTCCTCGTTGTAGATTGCGAGGGTATCGCGACAGACCAGGTAAGAATTGCCATTGTGTTCCCACTCCTCCACATCGAGGGAATCTTCATCATCGTTCTCCTGCTGGAACTGTTCATCTGCCTCCTCGTCACCAGCCTCATCCAGGCCCAATGCGGCGAAAGTCTCCGCGTTTACCACGTCGTTGTCTTGAGCCAATGTTTTGTTTTGTGTATCGTCTTCTGCGTTGGTAATCGTGGCCACCAGTTCGTCTTCGTTCATCTCCACTGCGACCACTGCGGCTTTCTTCTTGGATTTGCGACTTCTGGTCTGTTTGCGACAGGTTTCGTTTTCCAAAGCGTCGGCAATTGCCTCGAGGTGACCTTGAGACTTCCACTCAATGCGGATAATACCATCGGATGCGAACGGAGCTAGCTGGGTTCCCGGGATGAACTCGTCGATTCTTCCACAGAAGAGGCCCAATTTCTTGCCATTCTCGTTCACTTGGCACGCTTTCACACAGATAGCTGCCTGCTTTCCATGACGAGAGCAGTAATCGGAACCGTCTACACGGGAGCATTTACATTGGTTGTTACCACTGCCATCTCCCCATACACGTGCCATACAGCGGTGCTCCGCGGCTACAGGAGCTTTAGGTTTCCTGGTTCCAGCGGCGCGGCGGCGCTTGGGTTTCTCCATCGACTGTAGATCAAGGGTAGCGGCATGTTCAGTGGCCATTTTGACCGCGGCTTCGGGGTCGATATTGAACTGAGTCGCCATCTGACGTGCCATCGCTTCCAATTGTCCGGCGAAGAGCTGAGAGAACATCTCGGCGGCTTTGCCAGTTTGTGCGGGTGATTGTGCTGCTATTGCTGCCATGTTGTTGTTGTAGTGCTTGGTTGTTGTTGTAGTGCTTGTAGAACTTGTTGAGGATGTGTGCTTGTTGAGTGCTTGTATATTATCCAGGTAGGTTGGAAACCCAGGTAGTCAAATTTTTTTTACCACTCTTATGTAAGTAGAAATTGTAGGATACACGTAAGATGTTGAAAAAAAAATATTTTAGATAAAATGTATATGATTATATTAAATTAATTTCTATCAGAAAACTCAACACTTACTCATCTTTAGGAATGGAAGCACCTTCTGTCTCTCCCTCGCCCCATTTACCTATTTCCTCACCTTCTTCATTATACATGGTGAGTGTATCCGGATCAACCAAATAGTCGGTTCCATTGTGCTCCCATTGCTCAACATTCAATTCTTCCTCTTCTTCAGTACCGTCGTCGTCATCATTCTGTTGTAGGAGACTATCTTGGTATATTTCATCCGCATCTTCATCACCGTCTGATTCTAGGCCAAACTCAGCAATAACCTTTTCATATGAATCGTTGGGATCTTCTTCCATACCTTCTTGTTCTAACAATGCTTGATCCTCCTCATCTAGTTCTGATGAAGTTACTTTTACTGATTTCTTTTTCGCAGCTTTAGGTTTAGTTTGTGATTTTGCCTTTGGTTTTGACTTAGTTTTAACCCCTTCGCGTCTCTTGAAAGTGCCGTTGTTAATACCAATTTCCAAAGCGATTTTAAATTCGGGACTGTTCCATTCTATTCGAATTTCACCACCAACTGCGAAAGGAGGCAGTGTAGTTCCATTTTGAAACTGATCTATTCTACCACAGAATAAACCGAGTTTCTTACCATTGTCATCCAACATACATGGTTGTTCGCAGATGGCGGCTTGTTTAGCATGTCGGGCGCAATAATCACCATCTTTTCTAGAACATCGACACTGATCACATCCTCCTCCACTCCCCCATACCCTTGCCATACAACGATTTTCGGGTGCTACAGGAGTGTTGGATGTGCTCTTACTTTTTGCCTTAGCTTTAGTTTTGGTTCCCGCTTTCTTGGCCAAATCCAATATATTTACTGAATCGGAATGGGTGGTTACCATTTTCATCAGTTCATCTACCGGCAAATTAAATTCTGAGGCCATCTTTTTGGCCATTGCTTCCAGTTGACCGGAAAACAAATTTTCCATTACTTTGTTGTCATTGTCTTTTCCAGTAGGTGGACTAACCGTTTTTGTTTCAATAGGTTGAAGTGTAGTAGCAGACATAATACAGTTGTATAGTTAGAATTCGAGATCTTGTTTTCATATAGACCGGAACTCAATATTAGTTAGTCAAATTTTTGCCCTATCTACTATAATCATTATCTATCAATAAAAATATAAAAATCAAAAATATTCAGACAGAGAGATTCAACAACATCCAAAAGAGTAACTTTTTTTCCATGTCAAAACGCTCCCAGGGAATTAAAAAATGAATTTTTCTACAACAATAATTAAAATTCAGAAATAAAAAAAAATATATAAGAGCTGTATAAAATGACTTTGAGAGATACCTGGAATAGCGTTGTAAGTGAATTTAGATCATCTAAGTTAAATAAGTGGCAAAGTGATACAATTAATACCACTAATACAAGTAAATGTGATATGACTATACTATTAAATACATGGTTTCCACCTATTTTAAGGAGACTATCCGGTGTATTTTTACATAATATACCTAAAGATTGTGGTAGAGACATTAAATCTACTTTTGATAGACAGGGTAATATTACCTTAAATCAAATTATAGATATTTTGATCAATTATGATTGCCAGCCTATAGTAGCAAACGGCGGACTTGCTTATGGTTATACCCATTCAAGAACTGATTTCAATGAATCTATGCAACATATTTATGTTTTTGTTTAACTTAATTTTAATTTCTAGAACATCATAAAAAAAAAGTTATTTTTCTATAATGTTTAAACTACTTAATATTTATTCGGGACAACCTTGTAAAATCCATGCTAATATCAGTGGGAGACACACTATTCCCAATGCTTCCATGGTACCAACATCAGGCGTCATCCGAAAGGATTCCCGTAACAATCTTTTATTACATTTTCTACCTTGTTGATCAATTTTATCAGTATGATTAACACACCAAATATGGGCAAATTCATCACCTTGAAGTCGATGTTCATACGCATAACTAGCGATCATACACAGTCTCTTTTCAAAGTCTCGAGAACAAGTGGAACGAGGCACGGCGATTCTCTCACCTCGTCGTTGTAATACGTGATATACTTTTTGCCAACATTGATGTTCCGAAATATTTCCAGGACGTTGTATGACAGACATTTCCGGGACTTTTTTTACTTCTTCCATTGAGATAATATCTTGACAAGGATTACGATAGCGTATGCCTTCACCAACAATACAGTGGATACATAGAGAAACGATTATGATAGAGAAGAAGAGATTCATGTTTTGGATGTATATAATGTGTGTATCAATCCAGACAGTCATCAAATTTTTCAACTAAACGGACAGAATGGCAAAAAAAATAGTTAGTTTTTTGTGGTTTTTCTATTTTTTTATTTTTTTGTATTTTTTGTGTTTTTTGAATTTTCTATTTTTTATTGTTTTTTAAAATTTTTCTAATTTTTATGGTTTTTAACATCTAGTGGATGTTGGCCGAGTTTCGGAGGATAGCTTGTGCCGTGACGGAGTTTTTGATCTTCTCCACCCACATCCAGTGATCCCGATTCTGTGCCTGAAGTGCGATATCACTCGCACCTCCTGACAGGATTTGGACCTTTTTTCTGGGGACAACTTTCATTTCGGCCTCTGGGCCTCGACCCACATCTTCCATTTTGGTGATGGTTCCGGCGCGGATGGCGGAAAAACGATCGAAAAAGTCGATCAACAGGCGTGCCACTTCCTTCTTGTGCTGATCAGGGACGGCGACCCACGCCACTTGTGGTGACCAGGAGCACTGCCATTTCTTGTTCAAAAATCCTTGTCCAGGCTCTCCAGTTTGGGCCAGAATTCTGGACAAAAAGGTGATGAAAGCGTTTTTCCCAGAGCTGATACCATCGTGTTCCTTGGTGGCAGCGCCATCCACTTCTCCACTTTTCCAGTGAATGGTGACATCACCCCACGAGACGCGGCGGCTTTTTCGCCTGATTTTTTCTCCCATGGAAGCAGCGGCAGCGGGGATGGAAGAGAGCATAGTCTGATGAGTTTCGCGGGTCTTTTGTTCCACATTCTGTAGACGAGCCCTTTCGCGGGTTTCCGCTACAGCTTTCCAGTCTTCTTCCACAGTGGTATCATCCTTTTCAGCGTCTTCCTGTTCTTGGAGGACTTCCCAGTCTTCCTCCTCTCCATCAGAGTCGGAAAAGTCACATTCCTCCTCTGAACTGGGTTCGTCCCCAAGAGCGGTGGTTTCCATCCACTCCTGGCGGCGGCGGCGTTCCACGTGGCGTCTCGCGGAGTTATCGTAAAAGCCTGTTCCAAACGGCGTGTCGGTGGTAAAATCGTCGATATCTCGACCGAAGTCCATTTTGCGTCCAGCACAGTAGCCGTTGTTGGCTCCTGGTAAGAACTTCTCTTCTTCCAGTCTCTTAGGTGCGCGTCGGCGGCGGGTAGATCTGCGTGTGGCCATGTTAGTCGAGTTCGAGTGTGTGAAGCTATACTATGTGAGTCTAGCGTCGGGTGTATATTATCCATAGTAACTACCTAACCAGATAGTCAAATTTTTTTTACCACCCTTATGGTGTAGAAAGGTAGTAAAAAAACTATAATTCAGCAATAATGTCATTCCATTCTATAATATTAGGTAAAAAATCATGATATTTAGGATTATTTGTGATGACAAAAAATTCCAAGTCTTTGTCGGCTAATTTATCTAAATAAGGTTTAAAATCCCCATCTGAACTAATTAATCCAACAATATGTGGTTTTTCCATATCAAATAGATCTCGAATAATAGTCATGTCAGCTCTTTCTTTTTTTTTATGAGGATTAGGAACAATATGTAAGTGACATCCCGCATCATTTAAACTTAGTTGATGTTTATCTGATAAATTATTTTCTTCAAAATAACAATTAATAATAATTTTATTATCAGGATAAATTGTTTGAACATATGACTTAATAATGGATACTAATGAATACGCATTTTTCCCACTTGGAACAGAAGTATTTTCAATATCCCAAAAAAGATAAACATTACCAGATTGTTTCAAGTCATTTAATAAATCATTAATATTACTGATTTCTTGATTAACAATGTTCATTTTTTTTTTAATTAAATCAATAATTTTATCCGAACCACCTTTCAATTCAATTTCTTCTGGACATATCATTTTATGATTTTTATCTTGATTACTATAACATAATAACTCTTCTTGTTGTTGAGATAGAGTATCTTGTAAATCCTGTAATTTATTTTCATAGTAATCTATTTTTTCTATTAGTGATCCGGTATGACTCCATTCTGATTGTTTAGTTTTAGATTTATGCATCCAATAATATAATCTTATATATATAAATATTAGTGAATTTTTAATTTGGAGTAATCTAAATACTTAAAAAAATAATACTTAGATAATGTACATGATAGTAATCAAAGGTGATAAAGTAACAGATGGATGTGGATTATTTTCAACTGAAAATTATAATCCGGGAGATTTAATAAGAAGATTAGAGGGACCAATTGTAAACAAACCTACCAGAACTTCCATTGAAATATCAGAGGGAAGCCATATTGAAGATAAATATGGTATATACATGAACCATTCATTTCATCCCAGTTGTAAAATACATCACGGTTTTATTGTAGCTATAAAAGATATAAAAGATGGTGACGAATTAACGTTTAATTACAATGAAAATGAAACCGAGATGGCTTGTCCATTTACTGATAGAGATAGTGGTAAAAAAGTACAAGGTAAAACAAATAACTAATCAAAATCACTATCCTCTAAATATTCATTTAGGGAATTTTCACACCATTGAAAAGCACGTTTAGGTTCCCAGGTGACTTTTATTAATTCTTCTCGATAACATGATAATCTTTCTCTTGATTTCCTGATATAATACCATGCTTTTGTATCAAGATATCTTTTCATTGCGGATATAACAAATAGATAACTATGATTAACATTGGAATTTTGCCAAATATAATATTTAGTTTCGTCAGGAAAGTCATTCATCCATTCCTGGACACTTTCCATGTTAGGTAAATATATTTTATCTATCATTAATTGTTCAACTAATTTAATTCCTAATACATCACCTGTAGTTAACATCCCTTTTTTATCAAGGTGATAATTTCTATCTTCCCATTCAATAATATGATTATTTTGACGAAAGAAGTCACTTTTAAAATCCATACAATACATAAAATATTCCGATATAAAGATACCGGAGTATTTTCCAACATAATATATCAACACCATATAAATGAGATCAAGCACTAAATAACCAACATTTATGACAGAGAATAGATAATAATTAAAGGGTGTATGTATAAAATATCTAAATGTGCATCCTACCACCCAACACAAACCAAAGTGAATATATAATTTATAAGTATGTTCTAAGGAAGCTAATAAAATTTTAAACTGTTGATAGCGGGATATTTTCATTTACTATATATCTCCCAGTATAAGAGTATATCAAATTTAAATTAATTTTGATTTTGTATTCAAAAACAATATATAATGTAATGACAGACATAGAAATCCACCACGATCAAGATTATCGATCAAATAATCACAATTATTCAGATATGAATACCGATTTAGAAAATCAAAATAAAATTATATTAGATGTATTAATAGGTATATTTGGCGGTTTAATAATTATTAATATGTTAGTTTTAATCTATTATTTTAGAGAAACAATCAAATCAATATGTAATAGACCTTTAAGAAAAACAGGAGGGTAATCAATTATCGTATATCGAAATATAGTTCATCACAGAGTGAGAATAATAGTATATCCCATACATCAGCAACAGAGATGGTTCCAGAGCATAATGGCGAGGAGCGAGGCGTTAGTAAATTAGCTGATAGTGAAACTGGCGACCAGTAATAGAAAAAAAATTTGATATTAATTTGGGACCAGACAGATGGGAAATATCAACACAAGTTCTACACTTTTTCAGACTTTCTACCAAAAACACTAAAACATCATCATGCAGATTTTCGTCAAGACTCTTACTGGTAAGACCATTACTTTGGATGTGGAGACATCTGATACTATTGAGAATATTAAAACCAAGATTCAAGACAAGGAGGGTATTCCTCCAGATCAACAGCGTCTGATTTTTGCAGGAAAGCAGTTGGAAGATGGGCGAACACTCAGCGACTACAATATTCAAAAGGAAGCGACACTTCACCTGGTTCTCCGCTTGAGAGGCGGTGCGACTTTGGCAATGACACCCAATCTGGGGACCGACCAGCATTTTGGAAAGGTGGGACAGTCAGCTGGTGTCCCTGGAGAGAAGTTGCCTGCGACTACGATGGATACCATTGATAATACGCAACTTATGAACCAAGAGCAGCTTTTGTCCA
>JACLAC010001427.1_pt1 | contig 41658 bp, 33 predicted proteins | sample 8027881 | NCBI WGS metagenome assembly JACLAC01 (sample SAMN15725517, study PRJNA655200) | protist metagenome | isolation source: fluorescence activated cell sorting (FACS) single amplified genomes of... | place: Spain: Blaines Bay Microbial Observatory, Mediterranean Sea | collected 2016-01-19 | reverse complement strand
CCAAAGTGGCCGTTTTTTCATTTTCGGGACTTCCGATGGGGTGCGTGAACACCGCCTACTCACTTCTGCAGTCGGAAATTACATTCTGGTTTCTCGCTCGTCTCTATTCCCAACAACGATTTTCAGGAGTTTGTCGTGTCACGCGATCTTCCAAATATTCTCGCGTCACGGTACGCCAGTGCAGACATGGTCGACATTTGGACACCATCTGGCAAGGTGGTGTTAGAGCGCGAGTTCTGGCTGGCTGTTTTGGAGGCCCAGAACGATTTGGGGGTCACGGTCGATCAGCAAGTTCTGGATGATTATCGCGACGTTATCGGATCAGTTGATTTGCCCTCAATTGATGCTCGAGAGCGTATTACGAAACATGATGTGAAGGCTCGAATCGAGGAGTTCAATGCGCTCGCAGGTCATGAGCACATTCACAAGGGCATGACCTCACGTGATTTAACAGAAAATGTTGAGCAATTGCAAATTCGTTCTGCGCTGACGCTGGTGCGGGATCGCAGCGTCGCGGCGTTGGGGCTAATTGCTGAACGCGCCGCTGAAACAGCAGAATTGGCGATTGCTGGTCGTAGTCACAATGTACCTGCCCAAGTTACGACGATCGGTAAGCGTTTTACCAACATTGCCGAGGAAATTCTTGTTGCGGTTCAGCGTCTGGAGGAACTGTTGGCTCGGATTCCTTTGCGAGGCATCAAAGGACCTGTAGGCACGCAGCAAGATATGTTGGATCTTTTTCAGGGAGATGCGTCAAAGCTCGAACAACTTGATCTGCGCATTGCGAAAAATCTAGGCTTTCAAAGTTGTTTCGATTCTGTTGGTCAGGTCTATCCGAGGTCCTTGGATTTTGACGTTGTATCCGCATTGGCACAATTGTCGTCTGGCCCTGCGAACTTTGCTCGTACCTTACGTTTGATGGCTGGGGCTGAACTCGCCACCGAGGGCTTCAAACCCGGACAGGTCGGCTCATCGGCGATGCCCCACAAGATGAATGCGAGATCTGCTGAACGCATTGATGGGTTCAGCGTGATTCTGCGTGGCTACCTCAACATGATTGGCGGACTTGTTGGTGATCAATGGAACGAGGGAGATGTCAGTTGTAGCGTGGTCCGACGGGTCGCCGTCCCCGACGCATTCCTCGCTATTGATGGGCAGTTGGAAACATTTTTGACGGTGCTGATGGACTTCGGTGCGTATCCAGCAGTCATTGATCGTGAGTTGCGGCGGTACTTGCCATTTCTTGCAACGACCAAAATATTGGTCGCTGCTGTGAAGGCCGGTGTGGGGCGCGAGGCAGCTCATGAAGCCATCAAAGAACATGCCGTTGCTGCCGCACTGGACATGCGTGAGTCCGGGACTGATGACAATGATTTGATCGAGCGGTTGTCAGCTGACGCGCGGATTCCAATGGATGTTGAGAATCTACGGGAGGCCATTGGTCACCCCAGTCAGTTCATTGGTAATGCTTCGGTCCAAATTCAAAATGTGCTACAGAAAATCAATTGCCTGACAGATCGATATCCAGAAGCTGCTGGCTATCGACCAGGTGCAATTCTGTAAATCAGTGTTGGCTGTTGAATGTGTCGTGTTCCAATACAAAAGCTTTCATCTGTTCTGGTGTTTCAAAGCCATTGCAGCAACATCTTGATAAAGGACATTTGAAAGATCACGGGTTTGATAGTGATCCATATTATCTTATCGGTGATCTGGTGGCTCGTGTGTCTCGAATGTGGTTCTGCGTTGTTGGCTTATTTGCTCGGTCGCTTTGCAAGCGTGTTCGTAAAGCCGTTTCTGCGCCCTGACTGCCAGTTTCTTCGGTTGACTTCGAATGTAGGAACCGTCAGCCTGCATTTCCCATGAATTGCAGTTGTCCTGAAAGTAAGTGAGAAGCGAGTTCATCACTTTTTCGCGGCAGTCGGTGTCATCGACGGGAACCATGATCTCAACTCGTCGATCAAGATTGCGTGGCATCCAGTCCGCACTGCTGATAAAAAGTTCTGAATCTCCACCATGTCGGAAATGCATGATTCTTGCATGCTCAAGAAAGCGGTCCACGATGGAATTCACACGAATGGTTTCGCTCAGTCCCGGAACGCCTGGGCGTAGGCAGCACACACCACGGACATTGAGATGGATTCTTACGCCGGCTCGACTGGCACGGTACAAAGCATCAATTACTTCTGTGTCGACCAATGCGTTGATTTTTGCGAATATTTCTGCCCCTTGTCCCTCGATGCAGCGTTGTGTTTCTGCATTGATAAGGTCGATGATTCTTTTGCGTAGCGTGGTCGGTGCGCTGTCCAGATGCCTGAGTTTTTGTGGCTGGCTGGCTCCTGTCACAGCATTGAAAAAGGCGGAGGCGTCGGAACCGAGTTCTTCGTTGCATGTTAGCAATGAAACATCACCATAAATCGTGGCTGTCACTTCGTTGTAGTTACCCGTTCCAAAGTGCATGTAACGGACGATGCCTTGTGGCTCACGACGAACAATGATGCAGATTTTGGCATGGGTTTTGAGCCCACGGATCCCGTAAATGACCTGAACTCCAGACTGTTCCATTTCTCGAGCCCATTCGATATTTCGGGCTTCGTCAAACCTCGCTTTCAATTCGACAATGACCGAAACATATTTCCCGTTTTCTGCAGCGCGTTTCAGAGCTGAAATGATTGGGCTGTTGCGGCTAGTGCGATACAACACCTGTTTGATCGCCAGAACATCTGGGTCGATTGCCGCCTCTTCGATTAGACGCACTACAGGATCAAAACTCTCGTAAGGGTGCAGCAGTAGGATGTCTCCACGGCTGATCGATGAAAACATGTTTTCGGAGGGATCAATCCTCGGGATACGTTGGGGTGGCCAAGCATCATTTCGTAGTGCATCGAAGCCCTCTAGGCCATAGAGGGTGAAAAGATAGCTGAGGTCCAATGGTCCGGAAATCGGGTACAAGTCCTGACCCCGAACCTGCATCTTTTCTGAAAGGAAGGCAAGCATTGCATCACTTGTATCCCGACTGTATTCAAGTCGCGTTACACGGGATTGACGCCGACTCTCTAAGACTTCTTCCATGCCGACCATCAGGTCAGCAGCGGCGTCTTCCTGCAACTCGATGTCAGCATTTCGAGTGATGCGAAACGCAATGCACTCAACTATTTCACGACCGGGAAAGAAATCACTGATGAAGTGTCTGATGAGATCCTCCAGTAACACGTATGAGTGTCCTCTGTCGGAAGGCATTAGCACGACGCGTGGTACGGTTCTACCTAGTGGGATGACGGCGAAATCCCATGGACTTGCATCGGGATCATCACCAGATCTTTTATCGGCTTTTAAGCGAATGCAAAGATGTACTCCTAAGCCTTGTAGCAGAGGAAATGGGCGTTCTTCAAATATGGCTTGCGGGGAGATGACCGCGAGAACGTCGTTTCTAAAACGACGTTCAGCAGTGTCTTGGCAGCGATCGGAGCAATCGGTTAAATCGATCCGGTGGATGTTATTTTCGGCCAGTAATGGTTCTAGGGAGTCAGACAGTATGTTGTACTGACGGTTCGTGAAAACTTCACACCGGTGTGCTACGGCAATTAACTGCTCGCCCACCGTCAAACCTGAGGCATCTCGTACCATGCTGTTTCGTCGGTATTGCATCTGCAAACTGCCCACCCGCACCATCATGAATTCGTCAAGATTCGAACTGCTGATGGCCAGAAATTTTGCTCTTTCAAGAAGAGGTAATGACGGATCAGCAGCTTGGTCGAGTACGCGTTCGTTGAATTCGAGCCAACTCAGTTCCCGATTGATGAATCGATCTGCAGGCAACTCTTCAAAATTCTCGGAGGTTTGCTTCTGGCTCGCTGCTTGCTTTGACTTCACCGGACAATCCGTTTAGGGAGAGAGGGTCTCAAAAGAATGTAGTTCGTCAACTATCATCGGCATATAGGAATGGTTGTGTTGCGATCGGTGCAACTTTGATCCTTCCTACAATGAGCTTGTCCACACAGAATACCCGACAATGTGTATTTCCGTTAAGATCCGGCAATCGTACCGAATTTGTTTCCGAGATTTTTCTATGATGTTTTTCAAATATTTGGTTGGTTTTGTTTTCGTGGTTGGATCTTTCGTGAGCTTGACTTCCAACCTGATGGCCGGGGAAGAGGATGAGCGAGAGGTTCGACAGACCGCGGCAGAAGCAGACCCTGCAAGAACAGCCATTGCCAAATTCAAGGTGGATTTCAGGGTCGCCCTCAAGGCACCTGCAAAGACAAAGCAATTGCGTGTTTGGGTACCGCTGTCACCCTCGACCAAAAATCAGATGGTGTGGGATCGAAAGTTCCATACTTTTCCGCGAGAACATCAACCGCAATTCACACGTGAGCCTACTTTTGGCAACGAGTTTGCCTATTTTGAAATCGATTCGCCCGATGGTCCGTTGGAAATACGTCACACATTCACCGCTGAGATCGCGCAACTCGATTGGGGCGTTGACTATTCGAAAGTTGCCAACACAGCCTCGTGGCCGAAGTCATTCGATTTGTTTCAGACTCCCGATGTGCGTTCCGAGCGCGCGAAGAACTACACCGAGATTGTGGAGCAGATTCAGTCCGTTTCCGACGCCAAGTCGAAGCAATTCATGAAGGCAATCGAATGGGTGGACGAGAATTTGACTTATGACTCTACGAATGCTTCGCTGACCGCAGATCCGGCTCACGGTTTAATCCACCGACGAGGACACTGTAGCGATTATCACGGACTATGTGGTACGTTTGCTCGCGAGATTGGTTATCCATCTCGAGTGCTTTACGGACTTCAGATGTTCGATAAAGGATCACCCTCACACTGTAAACTTGAGGTTTTCATGCCACCCTATGGTTGGGTCACATATGATCTCAGTGAAACGCAGAAACTTGCAATCAAGTTAAGCAAGGACGACAAATTGTTACCCGAACAACGCAAGAAAAATGCCGACTTCATTCGCCAACGTACCTTAAATGGGTTTCGGGAAAACACTTGGCTGCTGGTCACCCGTGGCGAGAATTACCCACTCATGCCCGCCGCATCAAGTGCGGTTTCGATTATTCGCACAATCTACGCTGAGGCCGATGGAATACCATTGAAGGAAGGTGCTGCCGCACAAGAGGGAACTTGGTTGACCATGCAACGTGTGCATGAATTAGGGGATAACAGTCGTCGTTTTACTGCCCTAAAGAATCAGTAGTAACGAGCAACTGAGTAATAAGTAATAACTCGAAGAACGGTCCAGAGTTAGGCGTTCCCGCTTCCTTGTTGCAAGACATTTGGTTGTGTTATTTCCGGATGCGATTGCACTGCATCCTGCTGTTGATGCTATGAGTTGCTCAATTCTGTGGGAGTCTTCTCGTTGGCTGGGTCGCTGTCGGATGTTGTCGGTTCGGGGTCTGCTTGAGCACCTGTGAGGATCCTCAGAGCGCGAGGGTAGAAGTCTTTTCCGTAACTCATTTCACCGCCTTGGTGTCCCACGGCACCGACCATGCCAGCACAGACAAGAAGTCCAATTTTCCATACCTTGGTTAATTTCTCGCTGTCCTTTCTTATGGCGACCAACGCGATGATTGCAAACACGCTGGAAAAGATCGTAACAACCACTGCACTCCAGCGATGAGCATCGACCTCTTTTCCCCAGTCCATGATGCTCCAATTGCTTCCGTAACCAAGTTCAGGTGCCAATGCCCACCCCATCAGTGTGGCAGCAACGGAAGAGAGAGCGCCCAGGAGCAGGCAAGCCAGTGGGATCTGCTTGCCAAGTGCAGGCCATTTTAAGCTGAGTACCACAAAACCAGCACCTAATGTGAACAACGCAATTGGAAAATGAACCGTTGCTGGGTGGAGAAAGCCCTGCGCGAACCAAACACGTTCGGGAACAGAAAGTGGTTCGGGAGGAGCGGCTTTGGCTGGTACACTTTCATCAGAAACAGTCACCCCCTCGGGCCAATTTGCTCCTTCATTGATCCAAACCTGAATCAATGCCAACTCTTGGACGGAACAAGGTCCACCGTGTGATTTTGGCGGCATGAGCATGTCTTCGTCATCGGTTGTCATGTAGTCTACATAGAGCGTGCTTTCCGCTGCATCACCGGGCTCGATGTAATCGAGCATTATCTCGCGATCGTCAACACGGAAATCGTTTTTTGCTTCATCGGGCCCGTGACATTCCAGACAATGTTTTCGGAGGATGGGAGCGATGTCACGCTTCAACTGCACAAGGTGTCCATCCGAATCAAGCGTCGAAGTGGGGGCCTGCGTTTCATCGTTTTGCGCGGCGTCGAGCCATTGCGGATGGAAGACGAAAATGAAACTTGATGCCAAAATGATGCTCATGAAAATTGGCTTTCTAGCAAACTTGTGCATGTCAAACGTGCTCTGATTGGTGAGGAGTGATGGGTGGGAATGACAAGCCCGGCTATTGGAAAACGCGTTCAGATCGAGACTGTACCCTGATGAACCTCGGGCAGCCCGAATCCGGCTCATGGCAAGATGGCCGGTTAGGTCGATCCACGACATTTGCCGTATTCATTGTCGTCTCAGGTGTCTTTGCGTTCCAGTCCGGACGCCAGTTTAGTCATCATTTTGAGGATGCGGATGGAGGGTTTTTCTTGGGTTAGGGCTGTTTTGGATATTGTGTTAGTCACTGCAGCTAATGACTGATTCGGTGTCATTGTCTCGCCACGATGCCGGTAAATGCTTTTCCCAATCCCAAGGTTTTGATTTCCTGCCTGACATCCGCGGATTCCGGGTTTTCTAGCGTTTCCGAAACCTCGTCAGCAATAAGTTGAGCAAAAATGCTACGTGACTCCGTTAAGATTGCCTCGGCCTTGGGTTCATCAATTTGCACACCTGTTTCCGTTGCGATTTGAATCACAAGCATGCTAGCTGTTGCCTGTGGGTTTGCTGTGGCGCAGTGCAGGACAGAATAAAGGGGACGACTTGGAGTCGCATGTTCAATTCGCTCTAGAGCTCGCCAAGCTCGTTCCAGTAGTCCTTCACGCCAATAACGAAGCCAGTCTTTGGAATCACTTTGTAATTGGTCAAAATCGATTTCGGGACGTTTGTTTTCAGGAATTTCTTTGAGACGCTTACGAGCAGCGGAGCGAATGCTTCGGAGCAGAAAATCTCGAAGTCGTTCATGTTCTTGATCACCGAATCCCGCGCTCACAAGATGAGCGATGATCATTTTCAGACCTTCGTCTGCCTGTTCTGTTGATTTCAATAAAACCGCAAGTTGGCGGCGCATCGGAGCGAGATAACGCAGGACGAATCCAGCGGCACTGTCGGCTTGCGACCACGCCTGAGAGGTTCGCACCAGAGTGATAGCGGAGGTATGCGGCGGTGTTGGTGGGGTGGCATCGGGCATCTCTTCAGTTTAACCACTCTCTCGTGATGCTTGAATATTCGTTCAGCTATTCGTTAGCGGGCATTACGTCGCAGTCGAGGGCAATTTGGCTGAATCAAGGACTTTTCCATCCTGTCTCAGGGTTTTTCTGCCGTATGAGACCGTGCTCGTCGGGAAGACGCTGGTCGAGTGACCAAGAATTCACTTCTCATTGCCGGTGGGCTTGTTTTTCTTTTCATACTTGCGATCTACAAGTCCAGACTTGGCTTGCAGATATCTGATTGCAATTGCAGGAGACTCATCGGGTTGTCCTTCCTTGGATTTGAAACGCGCTGCCCGGTTGGAGTTGGAATCCGGTATGAAAACGACAGTGACTGTCTTGCCCTTAGCGTTTCGCATAAAGTCGTCAAATTCGCGACTTGTAAAACGGACAGCATCGGGCTTGTTTTTGAAGCGGTCCTTGGTGTTGTCAAAAGATAGACGCCCGAGGTATTTTTGTCCGCTGATGCCATTCCTGCATGGGGCTGTTTCCCAATTTAAATGCCCCTTGCCAGTTTCCTGCCATTCTGGTTCGAGGTCATTCAATATTCCATACACGGTGAAAGCTGTCGGCGTCTGCTGCCCGCCCTGAGCCACGGTGAGTAACGCTATCGCACGGTCAAGTTGCCTGGTGTCCTCGGAAAGTTTTGAAAGGTCAAAACGAAGATAGATGTGCTGGGTTGGTGGGGTTGGGCCGCGTGCACCCTGAATCAGTTTGTTGCCCCCAAAATCATTTGTATTATTTTTTTGTACATAGGTATCTGCTCCTTCACCTCGATGGGTTCTCAGCACTTCGAACCCGAGAAGATCAGCCTTGGAAAGATCTTCCTGAATCACGAGACTGTCGGTGATAGACGTAATCTCATCACCGCTAGGAGTCTGAAGTTGAAACTCGACTTCGTATTCACCAGGGACCAAATTAGCAGTCAGGAATTGCACCTCAAATTCTAGTGAACTGCCGCGCCGAGGGATTTGCGTTGGTGGTATCTTCTTTGGAAAAGTTGGTCGTTCGACTCGATCCACATCGGTTTGTTTTAGCAGGGTCACCAGTTGGGCTACCACCTTTGCGGTTGAATTGGTGACCCGAGGGTCATCCGCGGAACTTGTCGATTCGTTTGCGATTCGTAGTTTGTAGCGAGCTGCTTGGCCACTCATTACCTTGCGGCTACCGGCACCTCCCTGGATAAGCGTTAATGGTCGCAATGAGGCTGCAGTGATTTGTTTAGGTGGAACTGGTTTAGGAGTTTGGGGGCTCGCCATCGAGCCAATTTCAAAACCACTGAATTTTGTGAATCCATAAATTGCACCACAGACGCAGGCCAATAAAATCATGGCGAACACCGCCCAGATTCTGCTACGACTTGTGTTTGAAGCGTTTCCAGGAGTCACGCTGGATAGGCGTGATTCAGATGCTTCCAAGCTGCCAGAATCCATCACAATATTGATCGTGTGCTTATCGCTACTTTCCGCGGTCATTTGGTTGAGGCGGCTGGCGACTTCAGTTGCAGTGGCTGGTCGATCCTTGGGCTCTTTAAGCAATAATTGATCAATCAGCTGCGAAAGAGCGACAGGTGTTTCTGGTTTTACGTCAGTGAGCGATGTTGGTGTGTAACAAATAATGGCGATGAGTTGTCCGGAAATTGATCCTGACGTCAGTGGCAGTTCTCCGCTGCACATCATGAAGAGAACTGCTCCCAGGCTGTAAAGATCCGTGCGATCATCGAGCGCTTCGTTTCTGGCTTGCTCAGGGGAAAGAAATCCGGGGCTCCCTACCAGAGTTCCGCGTGAGACGAAGGGGTCAAAACTGTTGCCAGCAATGGCGAGCCCAAAATCCAGAATTTTTGCTCGACCGGAGGGTTGTTGGATCCAAATATTGGCCGGTTTGATGTCACGATGAATGAGCCCACATTCGTGAGCCGCGGCCAGACCCAGGGCAATCTCTTTGCCAAGCCGCAGGATTTGCTCGGTTTCGAACTTTCTACCCGCACGAAATGCATCTTTTAACGACTCGCCCTCGAGCAATTCCATCGCCATGAATGGGATACCGCCCTCGACGCCAACCTCGAAGATGGTGGCGACATTGTCGTGCTGCACTGCAGCCATGGATCTTGCTTCTTCGATGAAACGTTTCCGACTTGTTGGTGTCGCAGCCAGTTTCGGTTTCATCAGTTTCAAGGCGACGATACGCTTCAAACGCATGTCTTCAGCACGAAAAACTTGTCCCATGCCGCCTTTGCCGATCAGAGCTAATACTCTGTAAGGCCCCAGACGCCCAATTTCACCGTCTCGTTGAGGTGGTTCCAGGAGGTCGTATTTCGGGGTTTGGGCATTCATGATGGGCTACTGGAAGCTCTTGGCGGTCAAATTTGGCTAGAGTTGACCATTGTGTTTGGCTTCGGATATTCCGATTCGGGTTGGCAGGAGGTAGCAGACCCAAAAGGAATTGATGGGGCTTGCCAAGCCATCGCTGTCGCGATCATCTTTGTGTGAGACAAGTTTCTTTTTCAGCACCCTGCCCTGCCCTGTTTGAGTCGTTATACGTGAATCGTACCAACATTCTGGACCTGTCGGACGGACAACACTTGGAACAATCTTTCCAAGCTGCCGATAAACAACTTCGAGTGAACCGTCAGGGTGGTAAGTACATCTTACTACGTTTGTCAGATCGAACAGGGGTCATCGCGGGTATGCTGTGGAATGCAGATGAACGCATCTTCGATTCCTTTGAACGTGGTGACTATGTTCTTTGTCGTGGTCGGACTCAGGTTCACAATGGCAATTTACAAGTGATTGTGACCCATATTGAACGTTTGGATCCAGCAGATGTTGATCTATCGGAATTTGAGCGTTTTGACGCTGAGAAGTCAGCAGAGTTGCGAACCCGACTCGCTGAGCTCATGGGGCAAATGAAAAATGTTCATTTGCGGCGATTGGGCGAGGCCTATTTGAGTGATGATGATTTCATGGCGAAATTGACCGTGGGAGCGGCGGCAGTTTCAAATCACCATGCATATCCAGGGGGACTACTGCAGCACAGCTTGGATCTGATGGAACTGGCTGGCCTGATCAGTCCGAGGTATCCGCAGCTAGATGTCGACTTGCTCATGTTTGGCGCCTTTCTTCACGATTTGGGCAAGATCGAAGAATTGTCCGCAGGCGGTGAAGTTTCCTACACCGATCGCGGACAGATGGTTGGTCATATCGTCATCGGTGTTCAGATGCTGGGAGAGAAAATTGCGTCCCTTGAATCCGCAGGTCAAACATTCCCGGGAGACCTTCGGCTGCAATTGGAACACTTGATTGTTAGTCATCATGGGCAAATTGAGTTTGGAAGTCCTAAGCTGCCCGTCACTCTGGAAGCCGTAGCATTACATCATCTTGATAACCTTGATGCGAAATTGGCCTCCTATACCAGCGTGATTGAGGCTGACGTTGCTGCTGATGGCAATTGGACGAACTACAACCCTTCCATTGGTCGCAAGCTCTGGAAGAAACGAGACTAGAGAAAGTGAGGAACCAAATGTCATCACTCAAACGCGCGGTCATTCTGTTGTCGGGTGGTTTGGATAGCGCGACCTGTTTGGCAATTGCTCGAAACCAAGGCTTCGAAACACACACCGTTGCATTTCGCTATGGTCAACGCCACCAGTACGAGTTGCAACGAGCTCAGCTAATTTCAGAAAAGTTGGATGCCACTTCACACCGAATTGTCGATATTGATTTGGCGCAATTTGGAGGTTCGGCGCTCACAGATGCTGCCATTGATGTTCCTAAGTCAGAGACAGTGGAGTCAATTGGTGAAGCCATTCCTGTTACTTATGTGCCGGCGCGAAACACGGTGTTCCTTTCACTTTCCTTGGCGTTTGCAGAAACAGTTGATGCCAAAGATATTTTTATTGGCGTGAACTCGCTTGATTACAGTGGCTATCCAGATTGCCGACCTGAGTTCATTCAAGCATTTGAGCAGATGGCAAACCTGGCAACGAAAGCCGGGGTCGAAGAGTCTCAGAAGCTGAACATACATACGCCTCTCATTCATCTCACGAAAGCTGAAATCATTGCCCGGGGAATGGAACTGGGGGTCGATTATGGATTAACTCTTTCCTGCTACGATCCCGGTGATGCTGGTCGTCCCTGCCAGCATTGTGATGCCTGCCTGTTAAGAGCGAGAGGGTTTGCAACCAATGGAATTCAAGATCCTTCGCTCGTAAGCGGGTAGAACAGGAGTAATCAATATTCACTAGCCTTCGGCGTTGGCTCGTCAGGCGTAGAATTGGTTCGGACCCACCGCTTCGAATGCAGATTGGTAGTGTTCGATTCTTGTTGGGGTGGGGGATCCACCGGGCCACCAGACGGCAACCACGTCAAAGCGAGCTGCTACGCCGAGAAGTTGCTTGCGTCGTAGATACCTCATTGCAGCCCGCGTGACTCGCCCTTGTTTTTTCTGATCAACACGTTTGGCTGGATGCCCGGGTTTGATGGAGCTGTGCGTCTTGACTTCAATGAATACCACCGTGCGGCTACTTCGATCCACGGCAATCAGGTCAATTTCACCGCCTCGATCAGCTACGTTTTTAGCGACGATGACGAGACCCTGCTGCCGCAGCATGCGTGCGGCAGCTTGTTCACCACGTTCTCCGGCTGTGGCTGCGGGATCGATACGACCATAGCGACAGCCTAGGTAAAATTCTCGGCAGCGAAAAACGGTCTTCGTCCACATGCGCTTTCCCTGATCTGGCCAAGGCAACAAAAAACGGCGAGAAGCATTGTATGCTTCTCACCGTTTTGTTGGTTCATTTGTTTTGCCGATTCAGGCTTTCTGTGAGTGCCAGATCCGTTGTACCCAAGCGAGCCATCCGAACCGGAGCAGCCAGGCTTTTCCGTCTAATTGCGTCGACGTTCTTTCAGACGCACGGCTTTACCGACACGATCACGAAGGAAGTAAAGTTTGGCGCGTCGGACGACCCCACTACGCTTGACTTCGATTTTCTCGATTCTTGGGCTGTGAACTGGGAACTTACGCTCCACACCCTCGCCAGCCACGATGCGGCGAACAGCGAACATTTCCCGGCTGCCGCTGCCACTGCGGGCAATCACGACTCCGGTGAAGACTTGGACGCGTTCCTTGTTACCTTCCAAAATTTTCAGGTGCACATCGACGGTGTCACCGATTTCGAATTCGGGAGGATTCTCTTTCAGAGAGGTCTTTTCGACCAATTCCATGATGGCTTGGGACATATTAGTTACTCACGGTTAGGGTTCGATGTATCGGTTGTATCTTGTATTTCGCAGGTTTCGTATTCATTGGCTAGCAAATCGCTTCTTCTTTCCAGAGTACGCAGTTGGCTTTGTTCTGCTCTCCATTTTGCAATCGCCCCGTGGTCACCGCCCAGAAGGACGTCAGGCACGGCATGTCCTCGAAACTCTCTCGGTCTTGTGTATTGTGGAAATTCGAGCATCCGATTACCCCGGCTGAACGAATCGTCAATGTTACTTTGTTCATCTCCGAGGACACCAGGCAAAAGCCTGACGACCGCGTCGATCAATACCATCGCTGCAACTTCGCCTCCATTCAAGACGAAATCACCAATGCTGATCTCCTCGGGCTGTAAAATATCGACAACCCGCTGGTCAAATCCCTCATAACGACCACAAAGTACGATTAATCGCTCATCGGTCGCAAAGTTTTCTGCCATTGGCTGGTTGAGTGTTTTCCCCTGGGGGGTCAGTATCACTCGTCTGGCCGGTCTCGAATCCATAGCTTCCACTGCTTCGACACAGTTGACTGTGGGTTCGACTTGTATCAGCATTCCCGGGCCTCCACCAAACGGTTTGTCATCGACAGGTCGGTGCGGAGTTTCGGGAGCCCAGTCTCGCAGGTTGTGCTGCTTGATTTGGACCAAATCTCGCTGGATAGCCTTTGCCAGAAGCCCCTGGGTCAGGTATCCATCGAAGATCGAAGGAAACAGCGTGATGATGTCAAAACGCATGGTCAGTTGCTTGGATCAGTGAAGTAACACAACGGAGTCTGTGACGATGATGTTCCTACTGCAGAACATCGGTTGTGACAGCCCCCCCAATCCCGCCGAACCAGGCGTTCCTGTCTCATTCGCTGGCGGTTTCCTCTGACGAAGCTTCTTCTGCTGCGGGTTCGGCTGCTGCCTCTTCCGCCTCAGGTGCCGCTTCGGCTTTGGGTTCCTCTTCCTGCTTCTTGGCTGGTTTCGCGGGCGCTGGAGCAGGGGTGTAGTCTTTACGCTTGCTCAGGCGATCTACGGCTTCCTGCTGAGCTTCCAAATGGCTGCCATTGGTGCCGTACTTCTTGATCAGTGTTGCCACTTTGTCACTGGGTTGAGCACCAACGCTAAGCCAATAATCAATGCGTTCAGCTTTGAGCGTGACGCGTGCGTCTGTCTCAGGACACATGGGATCGTATGTTCCCAGTTCTTCGATAACACGTCCATCGCGTGGGCTGCGTTGGTCCATTGCACAAACGCGGAAAAACGGACGATGGGTTCGGCCCATCTTTTTCATTCTAATGCGAACTGCCATACGGCTTTCACTCCAAAGGTTTGGTAATCAACTTCCAGTCTGACTTCCTGGGATTGAATCTCAATTCTGTTTTTTGATCTTCAATGCCGGGTCGATGCCGGTACGCCCGGCAATTTGGTTTGTTGGAAACGCGACTAACGTTTTCGCTTCATTTTGCGTTTGAGTTTCTCGCGTTCTTTTTTCTGCTTGGCTCTTTCACTGGGAGTCAAGCGTTTGCCTGTTCCCTTCTTGACCTTCATTCCCTGCATGCTGGGGTCATTCATCGCCCCGCTTGCTTGCAGTTGCTGCATCATCTTCATGCGGTCACCGGCACCTTTGCCAGCCATGCCCTGCATGAGAGGTTTCATTACGTCAAATTGTTTGATCAGTTGCGTGACGACGGGGGTTTGAACCCCTGCACCATTGGCAATCCGTGTCCGGCGTTGTGCATCAATAAGTCTTGGGTTTTTCCGTTCTTCCATCGTCATGCTGTTGATGGCACCGATGGTTTGGCGGATTCCGCCGGCTGCTTCGTCACTCTCCAGAACATCCTTGAATTGGCCCATGCCCGGCATTAGGCCCATCATTTTGCCCATCAGTCCGGGTTTGGCAACCTTTTCCATCATCGTCTTGAAATCATCGAGCGTGAAATCACCCGACGCCATCTTGGCTTCCAGCTCTTCCCGTTCTTTTTCATCGACGATCCGGTGAGCCTCTCGTGCCGCAGCAACGATGTCGCCCATATCCAGAATACGGCCTGCCATCCCCTCAGGCCGGAAGGGTTCGAGAGCATCAAAGTGCTCACCTGTACCGATGAATTTGATCGGGACACCAGTGACGTGCTTGACCGACAGTAACGCACCGCCGCGTGCATCCCCGTCAAGCTTGGTCATGATGACACCATCGAGCTCGAGTGCCTCGTTGAAAGCACCCGCACTATTGACCGCATCTTGACCAGTCATGCCGTCAACAACCAGGTACACCTGATCGGGGCTGACGCGTTTGTCGATGCGTTGCAGTTCCGCCATCAACTCTTCGTCGATTGCCAGACGTCCTGCGGTGTCGAGGATGACAACCCGCGCGTCTTCAGCTTTTGCCTTCGCCACACCGGCTTGGCAAACTTTGACAGGGTTTTTGTTTTCTTTGTCGCTGTAGACCGGTACGCCCAGTTGATCACCGATCACATGTAGTTGATCGATCGCGGCAGGACGCTGAAGGTCAGCCGCAACAAGCAATGGCTTGATATTCTCTTCTTTCAACAACTGAGCGAGTTTGCCGCAAGTTGTTGTCTTACCACTACCCTGCAAGCCGCAGAGCATGATGATCGTCGGCCCTTCTTTCTTCAAATGCAAAGAAGGGTCAACCGGCCCTAGAATCGAGACCAGTTCGCTATGAACGATGTTGATCAATTCTTCGTTTGGTCGCAGGCTCAATAGTACCCGCTTGCCCAGTGCTCGCTCAGACACTTGGGCCATGAAGTCCTGAACCACTTGATAGCTGACGTCGGCCTCGAGCATTGCCTTTTCGACAATCTCTAGCCCGTCACGCATATTGCCCTCGGTCAACTTGCCCTTACCGGACAAGCTCTTGAAAGCCGACTGCAGACCGTCAGATAGGGACTCAAACACGAAGATTCAACACAAGACTGGGGGACCAAGGCATCAGCGGCAGATGCCGCTGTTGGACCACTGAACAGAAGAACATCCACCCCATGACGAGGTGGTGTGGTCCGGCAACGCGACAGTTTACGCTTCGAAGGCTCGCTTTGTAAATGGAGTCCCTATGCCTATTTTTGTCGTAATTTGCAGGTTTATTGCTCCGAACGCAGCGCCGATAGGACCAACCCGTGTAATTTCCCGTTGGTTCCCACCCCATCCCCTCCGCGACTTGTGGTATTTCCTGCCCAATCAGAGAATTTTCCTCCTGCCTCGGTCACGACAGGAAGAATCGCGGCCACATCCCATGCATTGCATTCAGGATCGACCATCACGTCGGCTCGTCCTGTCGAAACCATCAAGTAGCCGTAACCGTCTCCCCAGCTACGTGTCAGCCACGCTTCTTTTTCCAACTTTTTGTAGTTCAACGCTGCATCTCGGGCGTCAAACGAGTCCACTTGGCTGGTTACGAACACCGCTTCGCTGAGCTTGGACTTGTTCGAAACAGTCGCGCGAGTCCATTCGTCTCGCCCGGATTGCTGATGCCAACAACCTTTTCCAATCGCGGCAGCGACCATTTCGCCCATCGCTGGGATGAAGATGACTCCTGCCAGCGGCTGCCCCTCAAATTCCAACGCGAGAAGTGTCGAATAAAGTGGGACTCCACAGACAAAAGACTTTGTCCCATCGATGGGGTCGACCACCCAACGGTAAGGCGAATTACCGGACTGTTCCGCGAATTCTTCCCCTTGAATCGTATCATCTGGGAAACGTGAGCCGATTTCGCGGCGTACCAATTGCTCTGCCTCACGGTCTGCCACCGTCACCGGTGACGCATCGGCTTTTGCGTCGATAGCTAAATCGGCTCGCCCAAAATAGGCAAGCGTGTGTTTACCAGCTGCCTGAGCTACTTCGATCATGGCAAACAAGCGGCCTTGTTCTTCGTTTGCCCATGAGTGCGGGCCTTCATTGCTACCCGTGGCTTTATTCATGGCTAGTCCTTTTGAGGGGGTTGCTTCGTCAGGGCTTCGATGTGGTTGGTGTTCTTCATGTGCCAGCTTTCTCAATCAAACTAGCGACGTGCCAGCTGATGAATTTGTACTGGAGCGACAGCAACTTAATTTCGTGTGCAGATTGAGGCAGAACTCGAAACAAATCTGAATCGGCTGTATTCGTGATGGTAACGCAAACGTCGAAAGCTGATGTCGTGTACGTGAACACCACAGCACCTGAGCGAACGCTGTTCAGCGAGTCGATTTGAGCGGTGCTTTAAGCTTTCTTGGAGTTGGGCTCTGCGCCATTCTTGTCGCCGACCGGCGCAGTTTTTTCATCGGAAGCAGCGAGGTTGCCCGGGAAAAATGACTGGTAAAGCAGCATTCCTGCACCAACGACCAGCAAGCTATCCGCGATGTTGAAATTTGGCCATGGATCTAGAAATGGAACACCGGGGATCTGAAACAGTATCCAATCCCGTACGCCACTTTGCCACTCGGGGAAGTAGCCGGGCTCGTCGAGCCACCATAGGCCGAGACGATCGTACAAGTTGCCGATGATCCCCCCCGTAACCAAACCTAGAGCGGTTGTCAGCCACAGTGAAACGGCTGCTTTGAACCAAAACAGCCAGACGCAGATCCCGATTGCCGCAATGATCGAAAAAGCTGCGAAAATGGTGCCTTTTCCGGCCCCTAAGCCAAACACTGCGCCAATGTTGACGGCGGTTTCTATCCCGAAGTAACCATCAACGATCCACCAAATGTCCTTATCTCCAGGGAGTCCTCGCCAATTGAAAATGAACGATTTTGACCAAAGATCAGCGAAACCGCCAAGGATTGCCAGGCTGAAGAACAAAATCGGCCGCGACCGGGGCACTAAGCATTGGTCGGTTGGATTTCCTGTGCGAGCAAGTGAATTCGGTGCATCTGTTCGTTCGGTAGCCCCAGTTGTTGATGAATCATTGCCCTCGGGGCTAGGTTCATCCTTGGTTTTAGGTCCATCCATAGCATGTTGTTTTGGAAAAGGTGTGGGGACGAAAATCGTTTGGACGTTAGAATACTCATGGGACCATGCCCAGTCGAATTCGGCAGTTAGGATGCAATCTTCGACACATTTTCGACCTTGGACCAAACCCGAATCCAGCGATAGAGTCTCACTGCCGATCTACTTCTTAACAGAGCCGAACCCGGTTTCCACGATTCCTTTGCGATTTTGACGTAACAGCCATGCTGCAAACAGCCCAAGAGCACAACGCGATTCAATCGGATCTCGCATTTCAACGTTGCATCAATCCGCGGTGCGCGGCCACTTATGAGGCGAGAAGTGTGCGCACTTCATGCGACAAATGCGGTGATCTGCTTGATATTGACTACCAGTGGGACCGAGCTGCAATCCCGTCAAGTTTGAAAGAATTCGAAGCAACGTGGAGCGAACGAACCAATCCTGTTCGTTTCAGTGGGGTTTGGCGTTTTCATGAGCTGCTGCCTTTCGCTGCTCAAAAAGAGCTCATCACTGTTGGTGAGGGCCAGACGTTGCTGCAGCAAACCGACTTGGTAGGTGATTATGTCGGGATGGATCATGGTCGTTTGCATCTGCAGTACGAGGGGATGAACCCGTCAGGTAGTTTCAAAGACAATGGCATGTGTGCCGCTGTCACTCATGCAAACATGATGGATGCCAAGAGAGCGGCTTGCGCGAGTACCGGTAATACCAGTGCTTCCCTTGCGTTGTACTGCAGTGCGACACAGTTGATGAAAGCAGTGATTTTCATTGGTAGCGGAAAAATTTCATACGGGAAGCTCAGCCAGGCGCTCGACTATGGAGCGTTGACCGTCCAGATTGCAGGCGATTTTGACGATGCGATGATCAGGGTGAGACAGGTTTCTCAGGAACTCGGGATCTACTTGGTGAATAGCGTGAATCCGTTTCGCCTTGAAGGGCAGAAAACGATCATGTTCCGAGTGCTTGAGGCTTTGAGGTGGGAAGTACCTGATTGGATCGTGGTTCCAGGTGGTAATCTTGGCAACAGCAGTGCGTTTGGAAAAGCTTTCATGGAGCTGAAAGCACATGGCCTGATTGATCGGGTGCCAAGATTGGCCGTCATCAATGCAGCAGGTGCGGACACGCTTTACGAGTTGTATGAACGTCGTGGTGTACGTTGGAATGGTGGCAACGTCCATATGGATCCCATTGTTCAATACAACGATGAAATGGATCGTCAGGGTAAAAAAGCAGATACGATTGCAAGTGCGATCGAGATCAATCGTCCTGTGAATCTGAAGAAGTGCTTGCGAGCACTCGAGTTCATGGATGGCGTGGTTCGGCAGGTCGACGATCAGGATATCCTTGATGCAAAATCAAAGGTAGGCGCAGGTGGTTTCGGTTGTGAGCCTGCATCAGCTGCGAGCGTCGCGGGAGCACGAATGTTGCGACGGGAAGGGGTCATTGCACCCAGCGATCGAGTTGTTTGCATTTTGACAGGTCATGAACTGAAAGATCCGACCGCAACAGTCGCCTACCACACCACAGACCAGCAAGTGTTCAATGATACTTTGGGAAGCCGTGGGGTGCAGAAGGCTAGCCATGCAAATCGCGCGGTTGCGGTGCCGAATGAGCTAGATGACATTATCAAAACGATTCAGCTGTATTCCTGATATACAAAATCCTGATCAGTGCAGCGGATCTTGATGTTGTTGAGTAGATGTGTACATCAAAGTGCTGGTTGTCTGCACTTTTTCAGTCGCCCTACCCTGCTCTGTTACTCGATTCCCCGCTAAATTCATGGGATGAGCAATCCAATACAACTAATCGTCCACGGTGCTGCTGGGCGAATGGGACGACGCGTCGTGGCCTTGGCTGCAGATGACGCCAACTTCCAATTGATCGCAGCCGTCGATCATCAAAACAATCCTCTCATCGGCCAAGACGCTGGCTTATTGGCAGGCGTTGCCGCAAGCGATGTTCCCCTCCGTGCCGATTGGCCTGATTCAGCTCAGGCTGTGATTGATTTCTCTCTTCCTACCGCCGTGGATGCCTGTCTGCGGGAGGCACTGCAACGAAAGTTTCCCTTAGTGGTTGCGACGACTGGATTAGGTGATTTGCAGAAAGAATCGCTAAAAGAAGCATCCAAATCGATTCCTATCTGTTGGGCCCCCAGCATGTCGATGGCTGTGAATTTGACCATGAAGTTAACGCAGCAGATTACCGAAACCTTGAAAGGCGTTGCGGGAGGGCTGGATGTTGAAATTATTGAACGACATCATCGGTTCAAGGCAGACGCACCGAGTGGTACGGCTTTGCGCTTCGGGGAATTGATCGCTGAAAAAATGGATGGAGAGGTGGCCCACGTCCAGGGTCGTGAGGGAGAGACTGGTGAGAGATCACGAAATGAGATCGGCTATCACGCTGTTCGCGTGGGTGACAACCCTGGGGAACACACGATCGTTTTTGGAATGATGGGTGAGCGGATTGAGTTGAACGTAGCAGCAAGCAACCGAGACTGTTACGCATCAGGTGCGCTTGCAGCGGCTCGTTGGCTGCAGGGTAAACCCAATGGCCTCTACAGCATGTTTGATGTACTGGGATTGTCCTGACCAGTCGTGAGGTCACCACTGCGTGTCTCTGAGCCCCACCCGTAACATCATTGGGAGCATTTGATGGCGAAGTGCGATGAGGGATATCGCTGTGATGTGTGCGGTCTTGATGTGACTTCAATCATTGACAGCGATCTTTATCTTCGATTTGTGATTGGAGAATTGGATCCGGAAACCCTCCACACGAGCCCCGAACGTCATCTACGCTGTAATCCCATTCTTTCCCAATTCATCCGATGCGATGGTTTTGAGCGTATTGCTGTGGAAGGTGATTTTGGGGCCGAGAAGCTTGATGCTGAATTTGTTGAGAATCGCGTCAATCTGGTCACCCGAGGCTATTTGCGACTGAAGGAAATTGCTGCCAGCGAACATGATGGCGATGTAACTCGTTATCCTCTGCCCGAGGCCATTGATCGTTATCGACGTGGGTGAGACCCAGTGAAGATCTTCCCGCGTGGTCCGTCAAGATGCCCCGTCTACTGGTTCAGGAAGCTCAAGTACGGTGATCATGGGCTGATAATTGTTATTAGTGATTGCGTTCTTTTCAGATATGATGCGCACCAGAGTTGTCGTGAAGGCGTCTAGCGACGTTCTGTACTTCTACCAAAGCACCTTGGGATCGATGTATTGTGAAAAGTAATCTTTTCAAGCGAGGTTTTTTCAGCCTTGTCTTGGCCCAATTCTTTGGAGCTATGAATGACAATATTTTGAAGGCTGTCCTCATCTTTATGGTCATCAATGGTGCGTGGGTCGGGGTCCTTGGGGATTCAGGACCAAGCATTGTGACTTTCTGTTTCACTGTTCCTTTTATCTTGCTTTCCGGTTTCGCTGGTCAGGTCTCAGATCGGTACTCCAAGCGAACAGTGACCTGGTGGGTCAAGAGTGTTGAGATTCCGATCGCATTCATTGCCGGATATGGTTTTTATGTGCAAAACCTCTGGATGACTTTGTTTGCGCTCATTGCATTGACATGCCAAAGCGCGTTTTTTGGCCCAGCTAAGTACGGCATGATCGCGGAGTTGGTTGACGATGCAGATCTTAGCCGCGCCAACGGTAGCATCAATATGCTGACCAATTTGTCGGTGATCATCGGCACATTACTTGCAGGAGTAGTAAGTGACGCCTACTGTCCGCTCCCACATCGCGACCCTGATTTAGCCAATCAAAAAGTGAACAATGGCATGGATGAATTTGCCCTTTCTTATGATGTGCGCACCTTGCGAGAGGGCGAAGAAAAAGTTGCGATTCTCAAAGAACTCGGGTTTGAAAATGCCACGGTGAGACTGGAGAAGTCCGGCGATAAAGAAGGTGAAGTGCTTGATATTGCACAGTATCGCGAGCCAGTGGCAACTGATGACGAAGCACCGACACCTCAATGGCAAAAAGACAAATACAAGCTGGCGGTATTGAATCCGTTTGGTGAGCGGTCTTTACCCACCATTGCTCTCGTACTGGTGGCGGTTTTGGGGTGGTTGGCTTCGCTATTGCTCACATCCCTACCAAACGGTAACGCACAACTGAAATTCGAATTCAATCCATTTAGTACCTATATCGAAACCATCAAGGAGATGTCTAAAACTCGCTTGTTGATGGTCATGATGGCATGGGGGTACTTCTATCTATTAGCTGGAATTGCCCTGTTAATCGTGCCTGAATACACTGAGATCATGGATATCACTCGTAAAAATGCCAGTGTGCTAATGGGGGTCCTTGGGATTGCCATCGGACTTGGGTGTGGTGTTGCTGGCTTCATTTCCGGTCACAGGATCATGCCACGTTTGATTCCGCTAGGCGCTTTGGGGCTGATAGTATTCTTCTTTTTACTGGCATTCGTTACGCCTCCAGTCTTGGGAATGAAGGCCAAATACTACGAAGTTTTGTTCTCGAGCGTCTCCGTCTTCATTTTCTTCGCTGGTTTTTCAGCAGGCTTTTATATCGTGCCGTTGCAAGCACTCTTGCAGAGCTTGTCACCCGATGGAGAACGGGGGCGGTTTCTAGGAACTGCTAACGGTGTTTCATTCATGTTCCTTACACTCGCGTCACTCGTCGTTTTAGTGCTGGCTCCTGCATTCACGGGAGTAGAGTACAAGATGTTCTACCTCTGTAGCGGTCTGATGCTGGCAGGCGCGATTTATTTCCTTTGGGCTTTTCGGGGGACAGGACTGCTTGTGGGCAGTGGAGCCTCAGGATTATTGGTGAACACTGACGTAACCGGTGCTCAGGACACTGCGGATCAGACCTTGTCTGAGGACGCGACCGAGTGCTTGGCTGAGGATGCTAGCCTTGCAGGGGGCCCTGTTTCTGATCGGAACGCGGCAGAAATTAGCGAAGTTTCTGACGACGGTGGCAATGCAGCTACAGAAGAAAAATCGGATTCTTGATCGAAGTGGGTGATGCAAAAGGGTACTGGTGGCCACGGCGTGAGGTGCACCTGTGTCGTCCTCATTGCTGTGGAACTGCGGGAACGTTCGCGGCATCTGTTGAGTTTTATCGTTATCATTGCTCGCAGCCAGCCGAGGGTCTTCGTCGTTCGGCAGCCCAAGGTGTGTTCTTCGCGGTAACCTAGGGGCAGCTTTATGCCGCAATAGGTGGTCCTGGCGTCAGTAACTTGAATGTTTTGGTGGTCAGCCGCTTTGAGTAAGTGCTGGGTATTCATGTACTCGATGTTGCCATCTAGTCCTTTAAGTTTCTTACAGATCAGGTTAGTCCCGACCTTACTGTTCCTGTTGGCACAGTGCCGTCATCAATGATTTTTAGGCGGATCTTGTCGAGGTCTTTTCGATCGACAAGATCATCACTATTTTCGGCCACTCCGGTGGACGACCGCGTGAAGTTCCATGGGCTCCAGAACCAAACTGGATTGCGAGCGCATTGTCGCCTGCAAAACGTTAAAGCGTTTTCAAATATTCCAGCACAGCTCGCCTTTGTGTTTCGGTCAATTCCGCGGGGTAATCGTGACCGGAGTTGCTTTTTCCGAATCGGCTTGTGTCGAAGTAGCTGCGGCGAATCGCAGCATCAAGCTCTGTGAAGGGTACTTTCTGCTCAACTTTGGTGGTCAGCCCGACTTTCTCGTCATCGAACTCTTCGCTTGCAGGCCGCCATACGTTGGGCCTCTTGGATGGATTGAGCAGGTGCCAAAGAGTTGGGACGCTGCCGTTATGGAAGTAAGGCGCAGATGCCCATATTCCATCCAATGCAGGAGCAACGTATCCATCAGGATCCACAACCGTCGTCTGTTCCTCGTCCTCGTTGGCGTGAGCGAACCAACTGCGAGCATATTTTTTCCGACCCTCTACTTCCAAGGCGGTCAATCGCACTGGATCTGTTCCGATCTCATTGATTGGGATGCGCCGATTGGGATAGGTAGGTGTGCTGCCATAGGTGCCATGGCACTCGGCACATGTCTGCTCAAAAACTACCCTTCCCTGTTCTGCCATGATCGCGTCAATCTTACCTGGATACTGCGGCGGGCGTAACGACGAGATGTAAGCGTAGACATCCCGGAAGTCATCCTCGTGATTGATAAAGAAGTCACGTCCATTTTCAGGAATCATCATGAATTGCATTAGCCCGCGATGTCCTTTCTGAGCGAAGCCATCGATGTAAATATTTGGCTTCTTATGAAAGTTCCACCATGCAGGTGCATCCATATCGTGATGCACAAACTTTTTGGGGGCGGCTGCAATGATATTCAGGTCCTCATCACGTTGGCTCATCAGTCCCATGCCGAAGACCACAGCATTGGTCGTGCCATTCGTGGTGCCTAAAGGTATGACCAATGAACCGACATCCATGCGAGAAAGAGGTTTGCCCAGCCTGAATTTCGTTTTGCGAATTTCTTCGGTCAACGTTTGTAGGGCAAAGCGGTTGTTCGGAGCCCCCGCAACCGGCTTTCCGTAGACAGATCCACCATGGCATGAAAAACAGTTCATCGTCCAGTTTCCCTCAGCGTCCACCACGTACTGGAGCGGCTTTTCGGGAGCCTCGGGTCGGGGGGTGAGACCATATCTCGCGAACGCCATTTCGCGACGCTGTTCCGCACTCGCTGCCTCCGCCTTCACACGCAGTGCCTCAGGCCAACATTGCCATACGTTATCGAACACTTCCTGATTGAAATCGCTCGACAAAACCGCTTTTTCGGTAAGGACGCGATATCCACGTTTTACCGATTCTGAGTTTCTTTTCTTTGCGTACGAGATCGCTGTCTCTGCGTAACTTGAAACGGTAGCGATGAAAACGCCGGCGACCGCCATGCAGATTGAACACAAATAGCAAATTTTCGGTCGCATCAATAGGCTTTTCGTTTGGTGTAAAAAGAGACCACACCATTACCTTACACCGTTGGCAATCGTGTCTGCATAACGACTCAGGTACGAAACTTTGTATCTCCGTAGCTACCAATTTTACCGTTCGTTCGTACGTTATTGGGTGTGCAGGGATGTCCGATTGGTGGGAAGCACGATGGCAACCCTGCCGAATCCCATGACTTCTTCAGTCGCGGCGCGCAGCCTTGCTATTCCGATTGTATTTCGGGTCAGGATGTAGGTAGGTCTATTACCGTCTGCAAGTGGGATTACTGGTTGAAATGTTGGACCGACAGGAATGACTTCACGGTCCAGCGGGTAGGGACCGTGAAGCGGAAAACACAGGTATTCCAATTTGGCTGTGTTTTCGCTCTCGAATAGTTGAGGTGTGATCCAACTTTGGCCCTCGATCAATCCTGAATCAAGCAGAACCAGACTCTCGGGTTCTGATTCTCGTTGCAACCACTCAATTGCCGTGCGCCAGTCCTCTCCGCGGACTACCAGTGCTACTGGAGAGAGCTGAAGCCTTCGCCATGTTCGCTGCTGTACTTCCAGGCAGAACAGGATGGTGATGGCGAGAGCGAGACCGGCTAGCGTCGGCTTTTTTGTCCCAGCGATTTTGATTTGAGCGTATCCAATGCAGCTGCCACCGAAGCAAGCCAGAACTGGAAGGACAGCGATGAAGTAGCGGCGGTGCCAAATTGGTACCACTTCGAAGCTTGAAAGGCACCAATATACGGTTGTTGCAAGCAAAGGCAGAGTTGCCAAAAAGATCAATCCAATGAGGGATGGACTGTGTGGGAGATGAGATTGCTTGCGGCTGTCAATGATCGGGATTAGCAGTAGTAGGATTAAAGGAATGAGAAGTAGGCTGGGCCAGTCCCAGATGGTGCATATTTGTTGCCAATGCGTTGCTGTTGCAAAAGAGCCCCACATCGATTTCTCTGCCCAGCTTTGCCCAAGAGTCATCTGCCATAACATCAGTATGGCTAACAAAGTGATCAGGATCAGAGCAGCATCCAACCAAGTGATGCGTCGGAATTCACCCGGGCTTCTGTTTAACCAGATTGCGCACAAGCCAAGAGGAAGCCATGCCAGTACGCCCAGAGAAGTGGGCTGGCAGATTGTCGAAAATAAAATGGTGACAATCAAAAAAAACCAAGCGTGCGGACGTTGGTGACGTGATTCACTGGATAGCAGTTTTAGAAACAGAATGATTGCGAATGAGGAACACAAAATCACGAGAGCGAAGGGACGTAATTCAGTTCCAAAAAAAAGCGAGTTTTCCTCAACAGCGAGTATGAGTCCAGAGACCAAGCCCGCAAGCAAACTGCTGGTCCATCTGGTAATGCCATAGGTAATGACGCTGCAGCCACTAGCCACCCATAAGACGCTGTTGAGCCGCAGAATTAATTCGGAGTCACCAAGTACCTGTTTCCAAGCCCAGAGCTGCAAATAATAGCAGGGTGATTGATGACCTATGACGGCACGCTGGTAGACACTACCCACACCATCCGCGATGATCCAAGCAGAGTGCAATTCATCAAGCCACAAACTCTCGTAACACGATGGCAGTCGTAGAAAGACTGCGATTGTGAAGACAGAGAGAGATATCAGCAGCGTGAACCATGCTCGGGGTGGTTGGCGATCCATCAGGTGTGATTCGCAGCTGTCGTGTTTGTGATTCTTTGTATGATCTTACACGCGGACTCAATCTGGGCGGTGTTGACGTTCAAGTGGGTAACAAAACGAATCGCTTGCGGGCCAATCGCAAAACACCTGACTCCCTGCTCGTCGAGTGCCGCGGCCAGCTTATCAGCCGTAGTCCAGTCTTGATCAACTTCACAGATGACGATATTGGTATCGACTCGGTTTCCGCGAATTGAGAGCGGACTACATGATTCGCAGCCCTCGCGAAGGCGTTGAGCATTATTGTGATCGTCGGCTAAACGATCGCGGTGCTGCTCTAATGCGTGCAGTGCGCCAGCAGCGATGATCCCTGCTTGACGCATGCCTCCTCCGAACAGTTTTCTGGAGCGGCGGGCTTCCATGATGAACGACTGATCTCCTGCCAGTGCAGATCCAACGGGGGCCCCCAGTCCTTTACTGAAACAGACGCTAACTGAATCAAATGGCTCAACCAGTTTCAGAGGACTGATACCGGTCGCGACAGAGGCATTCCATAGTCGCGCCCCATCCAAATGCCTCTTTAGTCCGTTTTGTTTCGCCCAGTCGCAGATTTCTTGGACTGTTTGCTGGGGCTGAATACGTCCACCCCATCGATTGTGGGTATTTTCGAGGCAGACGAGTTGGGTTCGCACCATGTGTTCATTTTCCGGTCGAATCAGATTTCTAAGTTGGTCTACTTGAAGAACACCACCTTCGCCGGCGACCGTTTGTGCGACCAATCCCGAAAGCTGGGCAAATGCTCCCTGCTCGTAATGATAGATGTGACAGTCCGCTTCACAGAGGAATTCGCTGCTGCGGCCACAATGAACCCGGAGAGCGATTTGATTCGTCATGGAGCCACTGGGCATGAATACCGCGGCTTCTTTGCCTAAAATCTCGGCGGTAAGCGTCTCCAGACGTTCCACGGTCGGATCAACGTCAATGACTGCGTCTCCCACCTCCGCTTCTGCCATTGCCTGCCTCATTTCGGGAGTGGGCTTGGTGACGGTATCGCTGCGAAGATCGATTTCTGCGGTCATTTGCTGAAAATTGGGTGTCGGAGTTACTTGGTATGCGGGTAAACAATTCGATTGTACCGGCTTATGATGGCAATCGTAGCCGTGTTACTTTTCGCACGGTTTCCACGTTTCAACACTGCTGCCCAGCCGTTTCGTCCGATACGAATCCCAAAATAAGAGTTCTGATTTGTCTGACCTTCAAATCCAGCTTGTTGACGCTCGCCAAGGATCTGCCGAGATTCTTCAGGAGTTGCGTCTGAAACTCAGTCCTCAAGGCGATGTCGTGAGCCCCCGAGGGCGTGCTTTGACTGAAGAAGTGTTTGGGGAGGCACTGACGCCTGCTGAGGTTGTCGACAAAATTTGCCAGGACGTGCGAGAAACTGGTACCGAGGCTTTGCTGAAGTACAACAAAGCCTTGGATAAGGCAGATCTATCAGCAGAACAACTCAGAGTACCTCTGAGTGAACTGGAAGACGCCCACGCGGCAGCAGATCCTGCTTTGCTGGACTCGGTTCGGCGGATACGAGACAATGTTGCAGAGTTTCAGCGGGCGATTCTGCATTCTGATGTGACGATTCAACCGCGTCCCGGAGTGACTCTCACGCAAAGATACCTTCCGTTGAACCGGATTGGCGTTTGTGTGCCTGGTGGCGCAGCAGCTTATCCATCAACCGTACTGATGACTGCGGTTCCTGCTCAGGTTGCCGGCGTAAAAGAGATTGCGATCGTGGCACCGCCGACGCAGTTTGGCGGCTACAACGTTGATATGCTGGCGACCTGTCATGAACTCGGCTTGCGTGAGGTGTATCGCGTGGGCGGCGCACAGGCCGTCGCAGCGTTGGCCTATGGCTGCGATGCGATCCCAGCAGTCGATAAAATTGTGGGGCCCGGCAATTTGTTTGTCGCTCTCGCGAAAAAAGAAGCCTATGGTGTCGTGGATATCGATTCCTTTGCTGGCCCAAGTGAGGTGATTGTCATTGCAGATGAGACGGCGAGAGCCGATTTTGTTGCAGCAGATCTTCTGGCTCAGGCAGAGCATTCGCCGGGTTCTGCGATCCTCATCACATGGGATGAGAAGTTGATTGCTGCGGTTCAAGCAGAACTGTTGAGGCAGTTGGATTTACTGACACGTAACCATTTGACGCTTGATAGTCTGGAAGCATTCGGCGCTTTGATCCTTGTCCGGGATCAAGCTCACGCGTGCGAGCTGACTGACCAGTTTGCGCCAGAGCATCTGCATATTGAGACGCGAAACCCGCGTGAGGAAATTGCTCAGATTCGGAATAGCGGCGCCGCATTCCTGGGCCACCATACTCCAGTAGCCTTGGGGGATTATGCCGCTGGTCCCAGTCATGTTCTTCCCACGGGCGGTACCTGCACATGGGCTGCTGGATTGTGCAGTAACAGCTTTTTGCGAAGCGGCAGCGTGACGGAATTTGATTCAGCGTCGCTGAACCAGATTGCTCCCGATGTTGTCCGACTTGCGAACAAGGAAGGGCTGACAGCTCATGCCAGAAGTGTGACGATTCGAGAGTCTTGATTCAGGCACACAGACTTGAACTGCTTGTTCCGCGTTTATTGTTCCTTATTTTGAACCTCATTGCTCATTTTTGTTTAGCGACCTGACCCAGACTGGCTAACGAAAGCCCCACACTCATCATGGCTGACAAGTCTCTCTTCCGCCCTGCACTCACCCGAATGATGGCTTATGCCCCCGGTGAACAACCTCCGCCGGGGAAGTTCATCAAGTTGAATACAAATGAGAATCCATATCCACCACCGCCCGCAGTTGTCGACGCGATCAGGGGGGCAGCAGGCGGCCCACTTAACCGTTACCCCGACCCTATGGCGACTGCTTTCCGAAGGGCTGCAGCTGAGCGATTAAATCTGCCTGGGCCTGACTGGGTGCTGGCTGGCAACGGAAGCGATGAAATTTTGACATTACTCGTTCGAGGTTTTGTCGGCGAAGGGCAGAAGTTGCGTTTGCCTTATCCAAGTTACATTCTGTATCGCACCTTGGCTGATATTCAAGGCGCCGCCTGGGAACAGGTCGCTTTCGATGATGATTGGTCACTTCCGGAAGCTTTTGGAAATTCTGATGAAGACCTCCGGCTCGTCCTGTTGCCTAATCCAAACAGCCCCAGCGGGACTGTCGTCAGTCCCAATCGTGTGTCCCAGTTAGCTGACTCACTCGATTGTCCTTTGATAGTTGATGAGGCCTATGCTGATTTTGCCGAAGATAATTGTCTAGATCTTGTTCAACAGAACCAGCGGATCATGGTCACAAGGACCCTCAGTAAGTCTTATGGCTTGGCTGGGATTCGGTTTGGTTTTCTTGTCGCACAGCCAGATGTGATCGCGGAACTGGCCAAAATCAAGGACAGCTATAATTGTGATGCTTTGTCGATTGCCGCTGCTACGGCGGCGATGGGCTGTAGTGGCTGGCTGAGCGAAGTTCAGGAAAAAATGAATGCCACACGCAGTCGACTGGCAGAACGCCTGAGTGACCTTGGCTTCGATGTGGTGCCCTCTCAGGCAAACTTTGTCTGGTGCCGACACCCCAATGGGAAACATCAGCAACTTTACGAATTTCTGAAGAATAATCAGATTCTCGTTCGATACATGCAATTCCCGGACTGGGGAGATGGTCTGCGGATTTCTGTGGGTACAGATGAGCAGATCAACGCCTGCCTGATGTTAATTGAGCGTTATCTGGCTTAGAAGTCTCTCGTCGTTTGGACATTCTCACTCTTGTAATTCTGGTAATCACATGACTCGCACTGCCTCGGTCGACCGCAAGACCGGAGAAACAGACATTCAGCTGTCGATTGACTTGGATGGCGATGGGGCTGGAACGCGGCAATCTGGGATCGGTTTTCTTGACCACATGCTGGATCTTTTTTCTAAGCATGCGTTGATCGATCTCTCCGTGGCCGCTGCCGGTGATTTGCATGTTGATGATCACCATACATGCGAGGATATCGGGATTGCTTTGGGGCAGGCTGTGGATCAGGCTCTCGGGGATCGTGCCGGAATTCGTCGGTATGGGCATTTCACTCTTCCGATGGATGAGTGCCTTGTCACCGCTGCCGTGGATCTGGGGGGGAGGTACGCTTTTGAGTATCAGGCACCCATTGCCGCAGCCAAAATCGGCACTTTTGATACTGAGTTGGTCGAGCATTTCTGGCAATCTTTCGCTGCCAACTCGAAATCCAATCTCCATGTTGTGCTGCATCATGGACGTAACGCGCATCACATTGCCGAGTGCGTTTTCAAGGCTGTTGCCCGCGCGGTACGAATGGCGGCAGAAGATGATCCTCGCAGTAACGCGATTCCCAGCACCAAGGGAATCCTGTAACGTCATGTCAGTTAGCCGCTGGTTTTTCTAGTGCTAGATTTACGTTGGTGGCTGCCTTTCGGGGGCGGCGAGGAACGAAGAAACCGACACAGGCAAGTCCAATCAGGCAAGCGATCACTGAGACCAAGTACTTGTTGGAAAGGATTACTACTCCTGACAGGATGATGGTAGCAATCAATGCGGCCCAGCGTGCTGGCAGTGCCCACAAGCCGATCCCACTGATGGTTTCAACGACGATGATTTGACGACTGTACCACTTGGCGATTTCCTGCAAGTCCTCGGGCTCATAGTTGTCTCGCAGATAGTTGAATACCCAAAAGTCACGATCTAGAAAGTAGATATCAAATAACACTTCTCCAGACCAGTACTCAGGGGTCCATTTGCCAGCTGCACCACCAAGCAGAATCAAAGAGATGATCAGGCGTGAGAGAAAGGCAGCCCGAAGCATTAGCAATTCTTGCTGATCCGTATCGATCCGGTGGGATAACCATACAGACCACAGACAGCACCACCAAATCGTCACAAATGTCATGTCGTTGTAACTTCCTTGGTGGACGCACATAAGCGTGATTCCAAAGAAGCCCAGCCAGTTGCATGTCTTTCGTAGCAGGTTGATTGACGTGATCAGGCTGATTCCTGTTGCCAACGCAGATCCCCAGAACGCCAATCGAATTGTAGTGATCGACCTCAACCAGTCAGGAAAGAATGGGTCTTCGACGGGGATGTTCGCGTAAATATTGTTGGCTTGGAGAAAGAACTCCCATTTCCAAAAAAGGCTGACTAGTATTGTCGCCTGAACAAGTCGGTAGGCAGCGATAGGTCGATGGATTCCTGCGGACCTCAGTCTTTGAAACGCCAGCGTGATTCTGTTCATAGCGATTCCTCGACTTCGTCAATGCGAATCAGTTGGTAGCCACCTTCGGCTTGAGCTTCGAGGTGAAATTTTGATTCGAGGACCTGACCGCGGTATGACGATTTGAGGGTAAACCAACGATCCTGCTGTGAGGATAAAAAGTCATACCTGCCAGCAAAGAATGTAATGACTCTCGCTGGGAAGTGATTTGCGTACCTCCAGTTCTCATCAAGGATCATCATTACAAAGCCTGGAGGGTATTGTTCCACTTTGTATTGGTTCGCAAAGTTGTACATTGACGGGATGGGGAATTGTGCAGCCCAAACAGAAAACGATGGTGTTCGAAGGTGAAACCGTTGCAAGGAGTGCTTTGCGATTCCCGGGATCCACGGCATCAGCAAAAGCCAAACAGCAATCAATCCAATGAATGCAACAATGCAGCTGAATCCCCAGTCACGTTGTTGCTTGTTGTTGCTGAGGGACGTGTCATTTGAATCGACCATGGGGATGTTCCTTCATTCCGCGAGAGCCTTGAATTGCTTGAAACGTCAGGATTGTTCGATCAGTTGAAGTAGAGTTTCCCGCACTTGTTTTGGGTTTGCATTGGCATTTTTTTTCTTGGCTTGGCCAATCAGTGCACCAACGGCTTGCTGTTTTCCATTTTTCACATCATCGATGACTTGCGGATTTGCGTCCAGCAATTCCCGGCAAAGCACCTCGATTTCATTGCTGTCTACGGCTTCAATACCCAGACTCTTGATTGCGTCTTCGACCGAATCGTTGGTCTTTAGCAAGTGCGTAAAAACATCTCTTGCTCGTGCGTTGTCAAAGTCACCTCGGGTAACGCGTTGTAATAAGTCACCGAGTTGTTGAGCGGTGACAGCAAATTCTCCAATGTTGGCCTGAGTTTCGTTTAGCGTCCGCATCACATCCTGTTGGATCCATGAACTGGTGCGTTTTCCATCTCCGGATTTGGTTGCAGCTTCCTCAAAATATTCGATCAGCTCTCGACCTTGTTTCACGATTACATTCGCATCGTATAACTTGATGCCGTATTGGGTTTGCAGACGTTGGCATAGTTCGGCGGGTAGTTCGCCAAGGTTGGCTTTGGCTTCGTCCACACGTTGCTGAGGGATCCGAATTGGCAGCAGGTCTGGGTCGGGGAAGTAGCGGTAATCAGCTGACTCTTCTTTTTCACGTTGCAGGAATGTTTTTCCCTTTGCATCATCCCACCCACGTGTTGTCTTGGCTTCGTCCTCAATTGTTTTGCCTGTCTCTTCCCAAGCATCGTATTGTCGGTCAACTTCGTGTTCGATTGCATGCTCGACGGCGCGAAAACTGTTCATGTTTTTAATTTCAGCAATCGGCGTTGCAACTTTCTTACCATCGACGTCAATGTGCAGATTGACATTAGCGTCGACGCGAAGACTGCCCTCCTGCATTTCACAGTCTGACACGCCAAGATGTGTCATGCGCAGCTTGAGTTCAGCCAAGAACTCTTTGGCCTCGCTTGCAGAACGCAAATCAGGATGGCTTACGATTTCGAGCAAGGGTGTTCCGCAGCGATTCAGGTCGATTCGTGAGTCACTTCGCCCGGTCGCCTCGTCATGCATACTCTTTCCGGCATCTTCTTCCAAGTGCGCCCGGATGATGCCAATGCGGCGAGTTTTTACAGGGTCCGCCTCGTCGGTGATGTCCAGAAAACCGTCAGCGCAGATCGGAAGATCGAATTGGCTGATCTGGTATCCCTTGGGAAGGTCCGGATAGAAATACTGCTTGCGATCCCATTTTGTCATGGGCGGGATCGAGCAATCGATTGCCAGGCCAGCTCGAATCGCCAAGTCGATTGCACGCTCATTCATTACTGGCAGCGCGCCAGGAAGACCCAGACAGACAGGGCATATCTGGGTGTTGGGTGGGGCACCAAAACGTGTGCTACAACTGCAAAACAACTTGGTCTGTGTCTTGAGTTGAACGTGTACCTCGAGACCAATGATGGTTTCAGTGGGATAACCGTCGCTGAGCGTCATGAGATTTCAGGGTTGGAAAGTATCGGGGCGAAGTTTGTGAAAATCGGTCATTGCCTGATAGGCAGCACCGGCGAAAAACAAACGAGTTTCTTCCAATGCAGGGGCCTGTAGTTGAATTGCCAAGGGTAGCCCCGACGCATCTTTACCGGCAGGTAAAGAAATCGCTGGTATGCCTGCTAGGTTGGCACCAACGGTAAAGAGATCGCAAAGATACATCTGCAGAGGATCATCAACCTTTTCGCCCAGTGGAAAAGCTGGTGTTGGTGATACTGGACCAAGCAGAAGATCAACCTGCGAGAAAGCGGCATCGTAATCACCTTTGATCAGGCGTCGTGCCTTCAGAGCCTGATTGTAATACTGATCGGCGTAGCCCTCACTGAGAGCGTAGGTTCCAACCATGATGCGTCGTTTGACTTCCGCACCGAATCCTTCTGCACGACTCTGGCAGTAGGTTGCTACCAAGGGGCCCAGTGACTCAGATTTTTCAGGAGCCAACTGTGTCGCACGGTGACCATAATGAGCGCCGTCGTAACGAGACAGATTACTACTGGCTTCGGAGGGAGCGATTACGTAGTAGGTTGGCACCCAGTATTTGCTGTGCGGCAAGCTGATATCGATTATCTCCGCACCGGCATCGCGAAAAACTTCGGCTGAAGCCAGGACGGCATTGCGAACCGCTTCGTCAACTCCGTCGACATCCAAAGCTTCACTTAGAATGCCAATTTTCATTCCCCTTAAATCATTCGATTGGAGAGCTGCTTGGTAATCGGGAACTTCGTGATTCAGCGAAGTCGAGTCACGCGGCTCATAACCGGCGATGCACTGAAGCAGTAAAGCGACATCCTGTACCGACCAGCCAATGGGGCCAACTTGATCAAGGCTGCTTGCAAAAGCGATCAGCCCATAGCGACTGACCCGACCGTAGGTAGGTTTCAGGCCGGTTACACCACAGAATCCCGAGGGTTGCCGAATGGATCCTCCCGTATCGGTTCCGAGGCTCAGTGGCACCGTGCCTGCAGCAACACAGGCCGTCGCGCCTCCGCTGCTGCCCCCGGGTGTACGAGACACATCCCATGGATTTCGTGTGTCTCCAAATGCACTGGTTTCGGTACTTGCTCCCATGGCAAACTCATCCATGTTCGTTTTGCCTACGATAATTGCATCCGCCTCGCGGAGTTTTTCGACCACCGTGGCATCGTAAGGAGGTCGAAAATTACGAAGCATGTTCGAAGAACAGGTGGTCGGCATATCACGCGTGCAAAGCACATCCTTCACAGCCACAGGGACACCGGCTAAGGGTCCAAGCGGTTCGCCATTCCGGCGTTTCTGGTCAACCGCTTCCGCAGTTGAGAGTACTAATTCGCGATTAATATGTGTGAAAGCATTGATGCTCCCCTGTGTGGCTTCGATCTTATCCATCGCAGAGGTCGCGATCTCCACAGCGGTTGCATCACCCCTCGATTGAAGTTGCAGAACTTCTTGAGCCGAATCGAGCATGAGTTACCCAGCAAAACGTATGAAAATGACAGTTCACAATACAAACCAGATTATCAGCGATCCAAGGTGAATCGACTAGCGGGTGAAGCAGAAGAGGAGATTTGAGATTTCACCTCATGAAAACCTGCGTTTCACCAGATGCAGTTGGCATCCACGTCGGTAAGCTTCAAACCGCTCGAAACCTCTTTGGACTTCTTGAGCTTAGGCAGTTAGCTTTGCTGGTATTGTGAGGGTCGCAACGCAACCCGCGGGCCCACTTGCAAGTGAAAGGTCTCCCTCATGTAGCTTGGCGATGCGGTAGGCTCGGCATAATCCCAGTCCCAAGCCACGTCCGGCCTCCCTACCACTGAAGTACGGATCAAAGGCGTGTTTTTGGGCCTGCGCAGACAGACCGGGGCCGCTATCAGCAACAACAATCGCGATGTTTTCGGGATCGCACCGTAGCGACAGGACGATCGTTCCCTGGCACCCGATGGCGTCGATCGCATTACGAATCAGCACGCGGATCGCCTCCGTAATCATCGTCGTATCTGCCTGTATTTCAGGTGCCCAATGATGGGCTTCATTACCTTGGGTGGAAATCTGAATGTGAATTGCTTGGCGTTCAGCCTCGTCCGTGAAGGATTCCGATACCTCGGCAAGCAACTCGCTAGGTAAGCAGACCTGTCGCTCGAGTTCAGGTGGATTCGCATAGAACATCAGGTCTGCAATCATCTCATGTGCACGATACACCTGATCAATGATTCTTTGCAGTGTTGCAGTGCGATTGGGGTCTGCCTCTCCTCGTTGCAGCTGTTCGGCACGAGTTGAAATATTTGCCAATGGGTTGTTGATCTCGTGACTTAGGCCATAGGCAAGTTGTTTAATCGCTGCCAGTTTCTCGCCATGCAATCTTGCATCAAAGGCCATCTCAAGCGATTTCTGATGCTGAACGGAGCGAGCCAGTTCCTGTAGCAATGAATGACTATCGCCTGGTGGGGGTTCAGTGTGGGGTGTGGAGTCAATTTTTATGAGCGGCCACTGCTCACGCCATGTGTTGGATACTTGGGGGCCCGTCACTTCCAACCACAGTGGTGCATCTTCCATCCATCTGCTGGTGGGAATTGTGCGAAAGTGGTCGGTCAGCTTTCTCCACCGTTTCTGAATGGTGGGGGTGATCTGCGGGGCGCCCAGATAAGCATCACCGCTGGCCATTTGCCCAGTAATGTTGTGGGCATGCCATGTTGCGAGTTGATCCAATTCGACCGGTACAGGACCGGAATAAGTCAGCACTGCATAGATGAAGTATGCCGGATCGCTTTGTAATGCCCGGCATACCCGATCCCGGATCGCTCCGTCCAGCGGTGGCTTGTTGCCGTTGCCACTCCGCCGATCCATCAGCAACAATCGGCCGATGGCTTCGGTCGAACGCTCCGTTTGTGGCAACCACCACCGTTCGGAACCACGCCGCAAACAGGGTAATAACCCCATTGGACTTGTCCTCCCAGTGATATGGCTTCTATGCATCACACGGTTCGAGCCGGGTGGGTCGAGCGAATCGGCCCTTGTTTGTTTCATCTGCATGCGTGGCAGCGACTGCTCGCTTTCCACGTTAGCCGACCACGCTGCGTTCAATCTCAAGCTGGTCGCATGCACGACCGATTAGGTCATCAATTGCGAAAGGCTTTTGCATGAAATCGTTCGCACCTGCAGCTTTCAGTGCGTCGACCTTGCTGTGTTCGACCATACCCGAGATACAGAGGATTTTGACCATATCCATCGACGGATCATTGCGAACACGTTGGCAAACCTCTTTGCCGTTGATATCCGGAAGCATGACATCGAGAATTACCAAATCAGGCCGGAACTCTTTGACTCCCATTCCGGCGTCAAATCCGTTGTTCGCGGTCCTGATATCAAACCGACCATCGCGCTCAAAACCATCTTTGATCAAGTCGACCAAATCCTGATCATCATCTACGATCAGTAGCTTCTTTTTGCCGCTTTCCAAAGCATCTGTTGGGATACCATTTTCTTTCATGAACAGATAAAGCTGCTCACGAGGAATGCGACGGAATTTGCTACCGGGAACTCGAAAGCCCTTCAGAGAACCGTTGTCGAAACAACGAATAATCGTTTGCTGGCTGACTTTACAAATTTTCGCTGCTTCGCCTGTCGTGAAGACCGTTTTCGTGGTCATGGCGGAAACCACCCTCCCTGCATGACTAGCTGTTTCAGAATGTCGTGCCCGGCACAATCCTGTTGGGGACCTTGCCGGGCGGTATTATAAGTAATGGGTCCTGACCTGTCTCAGTTCCCACGGTGGCTGGCAGCCGATGTTGCGATTCCATCGCACCAATTCTGGTTAGCCAGCCGAATTTTATTACCTTTGCAAACTTCCTGTCCTACCGCACTGAGACATCTCGCTGCTGTTTGCGTGAAGAACGCAGGCGACAGGAAGCTCCGAGCCTCGCTGCCTTGCCAAGTTTGCCATAGCCACGAATTCTATCGAATCAAGCGGCTAGGTCAAGATTGATTGAAATGACGTAAGGTTCTGATATTTAACAGTTTAGTGCTAAATGACGTGGCGTTTTCCAAAAAAGAAATCCCCATTTGCTCGACTTTTTCTCTGCAATGTACGGAAATCATAGATTCCCTAGCTCTTCCTGTTTGACTCCATGTACGCCAAAACTAAGGCAAGATCCGCGGGAGTGATGCCGCTGATACGTTTTGCTTGGTCGAGATTTAACGGCCGGATTTTGGAAAGCTTTTCCTTAGCCTCGTTCCGCAGCGGACCGATGGTGTTGTAATCGAATGTGGTTGGAATGCGTTTTCCTGCAAGTCTTTGTTGTCGTGCCACTTCGATGCGTTGCCTGCCGATGTAGCCCTCATATTTGATGTCATACAGGCATTGTTGGGCTGCGGTCGCTTCGATTTCTGCGAGTGCTGGAATTCGCTCGCACATTTGCGGCCAGTCAATTTCTGGTCGTCTCAGGTACACATCCGCCGCAACGTTGTCGACCTTTGATTTTTTCAGCAGCTCAACACCGAGTTCCATCTGGGCAATTTTTGCTTGGAACCGTTGGCGTCTTTCGTCATTGATCAGCCCAAGTTCATCAGCTTGCTGTGTTAAGCGTCGATCCGCATTGTCCTGTCGTAGTAGCAGTCGATACTCAGCCCGGCTGGTAAACATGCGATACGGCTCATCGGTGCCAGCCGTCACAAGATCATCAACAAGTACACCAATGTAAGCTTGATCGCGTGTGGGCACCCAAGGAGCCTTGCCTGCTGTTTGCCGAGCAGCATTCAATCCAGCGATTAGTCCTTGGCCCGCAGCTTCTTCATAACCCGTGGTACCGTTGATTTGTCCAGCAAAAAATAGTCCTCCGACCCGTTTGGATTCCAAGTGCGGCCAGAGTTGTGTCGGTGGACAGAAATCATATTCAACCGCGTAGCCGTATCGCATGATTTGGGCATTTTCCAGACCGCTGATCATGCGAAACATCTGATCTTGAACATCGCGTGGCAAACTGGTGGAAATCCCGTTGACGTATACTTCCTGAGTTTTCCAACCCTCGGGCTCAAGAAATAGCTGATGTCCTGTCTTATCCGCAAATCGAACAACTTTATCTTCGATGCTGGGGCAATAACGTGGACCTCGCGAATTGATTTGTCCACTATACATAGGTGCTCGATGCAGGTTAGCCCGGATTAAGTCGTGAACTGCCTCGTTGGTGTAGGCAATGTGACAAGGAAGTTGCTCACCCGAAAGCTTGTCTGTCATAAACGAGAAAGGTTGCGGTTGGTCATCGCCGGGCTGTGACTCGACTTTGGTGTAATCAATGGTTCGCGCATTGAGTCTTGGTGGGGTGCCCGTCTTGAATCTTTCAACCTCAAATCCTAGGCGTTGCAATGCGCCGCTGATTCCCGCGGTAGTGCCCTCCCCTGCTCTTCCACCGGCTGTCTTCTCATCGCCAGTGTGCATGATGGCTTTTAAAAATGTGCCGGTGGTTAGTACCACGGTGGGTGCCAAGTAGCGTGCATCACCGCGAACCGTTACACCGAGGACGCGAGTTTCTTGACCGGTCGTTTCTGTGATCAGGTCCTCGACAGTTTCCTGACGCAGGTCGAGATTTTCCTGTTGTTCGATTTTGCATTTGACATAGTGTTGGTATGCTCGCTTGTCAGCTTGGGCACGTGGGCTGTGCATGGCTGGTCCCTTGCGGCAATTCAGCATCCTGAATTGGATCCCGGTGGCATCAATCGCCTCGCCCATCAAGCCACCTAGTGCATCAACCTCACGCACGATCTGACCTTTGGCGACGCCCCCGATGGCTGGATTACACGACATTTGACCCACTGTATCGAGATTGGTGGTCAGCAGAGCGGTTCGAGCACCGGCACGTGCGGCAGCGGATGCGGCCTCGGTGCCGGCGTGCCCTGCTCCGATCACAATGACGTCGTACTGATAGCAGTTGCTACTCATGGCTTCTGTGTGAGGTGGGTTTCAGGATGTGTGTGGTGAATGATTCGGAATCGGGATTTGCGGATTAGGTAATTTGGGTCTGATTGACTGTCTAGTTACACGGGCAAGAGCACTCAAGCAGTTGTGACAGCAATATGTTCAAGAATCTGGGTGGCACTGGTCGAATCCGACTAGGTGGGGTTCGGTCTTTTGTACCCTTTACTGTACTTTCACTCGATACTGAGGCACGGCCGACGAGATGCGACTGGTCACAATAACGAGATTGATTGCCGTTTTCGGCACCTTTGCTGGCCCCATGCTGATGCAGTCGGCTCTGGCTGTCGAGGTGTCCGAGACGAATGTGCAGGAATCTGTGCCCTTGGCACAACGTCCCAGTAAGGGCTGTTTCATCTTGGGATCACAGTCATTTTCTATCCCTTTCACCGTGGACCAAGCAGGGGCCCAACCTGTGGCAGTGCGACTTTTTGTGTCGCGCGGACAAGGTAGTGAGTGGAAACTGATTGACCAGACCAAGCCAGATGCTGTCTCGAAACAATTCCAATTTCAGGCTGGGGATGACGGGGAGTATTGGTTTGCTACTCGTACAATCGATGCTGCTGGACAAGCCCATCCCTCCGGCCAGATCACGCCGCAATTGAAAGTTTTCGTTGATACTACCAAGCCTGCGATTGTTCTCGAAGCTGAAGCAGACGATCAGGGTAGGATCTACGCAGCATTAAATATGGACGATGCAACGCCGTTGAAGCTGGTCCAGCTCCGCTACGCGACGGATATGATCAAGTCATGGCAGTCTGTTGAGGTGTCACCGAAAGCCAGCAGCGGTGAAATTCAGTTTGATCCAAAGCAAGACTGGAAGTTGTTGTCCCTGCAACTCGTCGTTTCGGATGCAGCGGGCAATCAAACAGTCATCAATCAGAGGGTTCGTAGGCCACGTGTCGCGAATGGCAATAATAATCGCTTCGCGTCCAACCCAGCTTTCGAGAGCATTGCTGCGAAATCCTTGCCGTACCGAATGGATGGTGAGTTGGGAGTCAACGCGGAAACGGTTTCAGGTCCGAGTGAACCGCCCATGCTGGCTCCCCTGCCAAACGGCACGACACCCTCGATCAATCCGCTGCCTGCAGCGTCAGCTTGGTCTAATTCGCCTTTAGCCGCGACTGCAAGAAATCAGCAAGGTGTGAATGGAAATCGTGTGCAGCAGAGTAATCCGTACGGGACAGCCCCTCGGGCCAATGATGCAGCCACTGCCCAAATGCACTCACGTTATCGGGGCGTAATGCCATCGGCAGCTGGATCGCAGGCTACCGCAAAATCACAAACGGTAGCACGGTCTCCGAGTACTGTCGGTATGCCACCTAATTCTGTTGCAATGTCGCCCTCCCAAGTAAGTCCCCAAATGCAGGGGAGTCACCTTGTTCCTTCCAATCGTGTTCCTACAAACGGAACTGTTGTAAATCCACGCTCCGGCATGGGCTTTGCGCCTCCATCAGTTCGAAGCTCGCCTCCTGTTATTGAAAGGTCTGAGAGTGCGACGTCGGCTTTGCCACCGCCCGCCTCACCCATGCAAATTGGCGAGGGCTTCGGTTTGAATTCATCTCACGCTTCGATACCAGGTGGTGTGGCGGAATCCAAATCCGCTTCAGAGCCGCGAACAGTGGCAGAAGCAATGCGTCCGATTACCGAGGAGTCGGCCGTAGCCAAATTGCAACAGGAGCAGATTCCTGCCCCGAAACCACATGCGGAAGTCGAGCGTTATCGATCTGAACGTGCCTCAAGCCTGGAATCAAAATCTGCCATGCAACGCGCCCCCGTTCGCTTCAGTGATAGTGAACGTTTTAGTTTAGAATACGAGCTAGAAGCTGTTGGCAGTCAGGGCGTCGAAGCTATTGAACTCTATGGGAGTTTGGATCATGGCAGGACATGGTCACTGTGGGGGCAGGACCCCAATCGCAGTAGTCCTTTTGATATCGAGACAAAGGGCGAGGGTGTATTTGGTTTCAGGATCGTTGTGGTGGGAGGAAATGGGCTAGCCAGCCCACGACCTTTGGCAGGTGAGTCGCCAGATATCTTTGTGGTTGTTGATCGGACTCGTCCAAGTATCCGCATCACCGGCGCGCGATACGGAGAGGGCGACCGAACCGGTGGTTTGGTGATTCGGTACGAGTGCAACGATACCAACCTTCCCCGCCGACCCATTGGTCTCGCATTCAGCGGTTCGCCCGATGGCCCTTGGACCACCATTGCTGCTGGGCTTGAGAATACGGGCGAGTACGTCTGGCGAGCAGATCCAAAT
>JACLAC010015442.1_pt1 | contig 41676 bp, 50 predicted proteins | sample 8027881 | NCBI WGS metagenome assembly JACLAC01 (sample SAMN15725517, study PRJNA655200) | protist metagenome | isolation source: fluorescence activated cell sorting (FACS) single amplified genomes of... | place: Spain: Blaines Bay Microbial Observatory, Mediterranean Sea | collected 2016-01-19 | reverse complement strand
GGGTGCTCACCGAGCTGGACGAAGAATCCGGTGCGCAGCGTCCCGTGGGCGAGGCGGACTACGTCACCGCCTTCTTTTGGACCCACGAGATGCCGCGCCAGGCGCGCCTCCACGCCATCGCCAACGCGCTGCGCCTGGCGAAACGGAAGGTCATCTTCCTCGACATCGAGCCTAGCTACGAGCCGTCCCCGACCATGGCCCGCGGGGAGCCTTACTACGAGGAGTACGCGGCTCACATCGAGTCGGATCACGCGTTTTGCGACCGCCGGACGGTGATCGTGAAGGACAACGTGATTATGTGGCTTTACGACCTGGAAGGGCCACAGGGCGCACAGCACAAGGCTCGCGCGCTCGAAGTATTGGGCGTGGTAGACGATGCGACGGTCTTGGAGTAAGTGAAGTGGAAAAAGACCAATACTTTGAATACTAGTAAAAAGTGTAATCGACGTAATTCCCATGAGAACGAGAAGTCAATGTCTGAACAGTGGTTCAAAACTTCTTTTGAAAATAGTTTCGGTAGCGTGCGTGAGCGTGAGTTTTAGAATTAGAGGCAAACTTTGAAATTCTATGAATTATACATTTGAGTACAAGTAGAAGATCAAGAACCTGGTGAACCAACATTGCTTTTGAGTAGAACCGATGAAGATTAAGTCCCAGTGAGATGTAGTAAGTAAGGTTATCGCACATCATCATCAACATATAGTGTTTGCCAGACGGCGCAGTGTGTGCAAGCAAGTAAAGTGAAGTACGGGAGGTGATAATGCATTGCCTAACCCTAAGCTTAATAAGCTCATTACTCATACAAAGATAGCGTGAAGTTAAAGATAGATCAGCATATTCAATGCGACTTCCAAAGCAGGAGAATCATTCGTATGATATGCGCTGCTCGTATGAATAACAATAAGCGTTTGCATTTTTCATCAACATGAAGGACTTAATAAATATCTACATCAACAGCACAGCTGGTCAGCGGGTGCTTTAGAAGTGAGTTTAACAAACTCAGATAGTTTTCTTAATCAAATAATAAAATTTATGACATTTTGGTTTTGATGGCGTTTTTTTAAGTTTCATATCAATACAAATAATAGATGTTTTTTGAAGTAAGAAGTACAAAGCAAGTGTTAAACGAACGTGATCCTGATCAACATAGATCATAGCCGTAGATCATAGTGTCGACTGTAACAGAAAGATAAACCATATTCGTCGGAGCATACGATGCGAGTGAGTATTTGTTTACTTTTGAGGCAATATCGATAGGCGATAGATGCCAGCGTAGACGTAGACGATTTTCCGCTTATGCTAAGTAACAGACGTCTTCCGCTGCATTATCTTCCGCAAGTACTTCGAGCATATACCACGAGGCAATATTAAGCATCGTGGTTAGTCGCTATTTTCCAAATAAGTGTAGTTGTACGTTCGAATGTTATTATTCGCGTCTTCGCATATGCATAGTCGCTGGCGCAAGAGGGAGTAAAAAAAGTAACGCTTACTTGCTGCTGTTATGCGCAGCATGCGAGCGATAACGTTTTTCTTTTTTGACGGCCGGTCTAGAAGGGTGCGTAAAATTTAAAAGTACTCGAACTAATCTTCCTAACTTATACTAATTGTTGGAGGTAAAAGCGTAGTATCGTTGTCGAATAGAAGACGAATACTAAAGACGTCCGAGCGAGTCGGTGGCTCCAATACATGCTGCCTAAAGAACATGACCTTTTGTTTCTGTTGATGCCCCCGTGAAGTGTGTTTGTTGATAGAGTAGCCGACCTGCATGGTGGTGTAGAGAGCAACAAGTCTTTATTTAAAATCAAGACATATCGCTGCAACATGTCTTGTTTTTATATTTTTTGAGTTGACTACCACTACGACCAACTCCAACACGTCACCGATCTCATTATCACGTCGATTTTGTATGTTCTTTTGGTCTAAGTGCGACCTCAGTTATGCAACATGTCGTATTGAACGGGCACTGACTATGTGGATCGAGCATATACAACTAACAAAAGGTACTGCACAACATGTCGTATCAATTATTGCTTATCATAGATGGTCACGAAGTGAAAATGAAATAGAGATTCTAATGCTGCAGGTGTAGCTCAATATTTGTTTTTTACTATGACTTTCGACGTGTCGGTGTCGCTTGAGTAGACGAAGCCCTTATAATATAGGGTCATGTCATTTCAGTCACTCCGCCTGACGACGTCGAAAGTTATTTTCAATTTTATTTCGCAAGCATGTGACTTAGGAAGAAGGATGTAACTGCACTCACGTGGACGCAATACTATTTAAAAACATGTTATAAAAGAAAATTTGAACACTCACTGAATCTCATCGCGTTTAGCTTTAGCTCATAATTTTTTCCTGATTTTCAATTCCCTAGTACTAGTTAAACATTTACATAAAGAGTAAAGTATGTAGTCCATATAGAACGTTGAGATCAAAACGAAAACTTCCTAAAGTGCATGTAGAAGATGACATGATCATGGATACTTTTTCACTTTCATTTGTAACATGATTCCGATTCGTTACCCTCGATAGCACTTCGTTCTGCCCAGCGATAAATCATACTGATGTCCTTCATATACCTATTATCGATATCCACCGACGGAAAATCTCAAAAAATATACATCTAAGTCTAAGTCTAACTTAAGTTTGGCTTTGGTCGAACATTAACTTGAACACACACTCACACAGCTAATTCGGCGACGGTGCGTGGTCGTGGAGACTTCACGTGAAGATCCTTAGAGACTTACAGAAACGCTTAAGCCCGCTTGCTCTTCTTAGACGCCGGCTCTTCATCGGTCTCGTCGTCCTCGAGCTTGAACTCCTCACCTTCGGTGTCGGACCCGGACTCGCGCGCACCGTCCATATCCACATCCTCGTTAGCGTCAGCATGCGCCTGCTCCCCGTCGTCCACGACGTCGAAAGGATCGTCGTTGGGCAACAACTGCGGCTTCGACTCCGGCTGGGGCACGGACTTCGGCTGCTCGAACGACAGCGACTGGGCCGGCTTCGCCTGCTGCTGCTTCACTTTGGCCTCCGTCTCGACTTCCTTTCGAGCTAGAGACGCGAGGGACTCAACGTCAGCATCGTCATCGTCAAGAATCCGCTGCCACTCCTCCTCATCGTTCATGGATTCTCCATCGAGGTCCTCGTCAGCGTTCACAGCGCTCCCGATGGCTATGGCACTCACCAGTGATGGCTATTTGCTCTTGATGCCTAAAGACAGCTTCACGCCATCGATACCAGCGCTACTTGGTCTTTTCGATGGAGGAGCGGGAGCAGGAGCGGAATGAGCGGGTGCGGAATGCGATAGACCGCTCGCGCCGTTCAACACCCCGAGTCCAGATAACACCTGCAATGACTGCATGATGTGGTTCGGATTCGCTGCGGCGGACGAGCAAGAAGTCGAGTCACCCCATGTCTGAACAGTATTGAAGGCGGCATTTCCGCTACTGGAAGAGGAAGAAGAGGCAGAGCTCGAACTAGAGTTGTTCATGCTAGACGAAGCAGGCACCTACAAACCGGTCCGGTTGTACAGCAAGGCAGATGGTGGCGGTGCATTTTTGCTAGCCATATATTTCAGCCAGTCGGTTGCCAACATAAACGTCGGTCGTGTGTTGTTGTTCTGCGTGCTGACGTAGGGTGCCACCTTACACAGGTCAGGGGCATATCCAGCGGCAGTGGGGAACTTCAGCCACGTGCCTTTGTACGTCAGCGCGGCGTTCACGTAATGTGCCAGGTCTGCGAACACAGCGCGCGCATTATAAGCAAACGCGCGACCCCTCATAGCCGTGATCCGAAGTGCATACAGCCGGGGAGATAGCGGGTACATGTCAACGAGCTTGCGCTGCACCTTGTCTGCCACCCGAACTCTCTCGTCTGGTCCCTTTACTGCGCCGAAAGCCCGGAAGGAATATCCACTACTTGCCACGGCGAGGAACTGGATCGAGTGGCCGTCATAGAAGTGCGGCTTCGGACGGTCAAGCGCGTCCGTGTGCTTCTCGTTCCAGCTGATGCTGATGTGCACTCCATGCTTCGCGCCAAGCTGCGGAATAGCCTAAAAGTTATGAAGAGCAATCGCGCCAGCGTAGTCCACATACAGAGATCAGTCTCTATTCACCGCTTTGAGAATTTGGGCGGTAGAGGTAGGCGAGTTCACAGTCTGCGACGCCGACCACTGCTTCGGCTTATTATACTGCATGGCAGGGGCGGAGTTTGGCAGAGGCATCGCGTTGGGCAGTGGTATACGCTTTTGCTGAGCTCCTCCGAATGTGGATTTGGCCATCTGATCGCGGCCAGCAGTAATCGAAGAGGACGACGAGTGCGACATGTTGTTCTTCGAAACGATGTTGAACATCGGGTGCGCCACCTTCGACGCCCTGCTCCGATCGATCGGCATCGGCGGAATGTCAGCACTTTAGGTAACCTTCTCTCCGACTCCGTTTCCGTTAGAGTTAGTGACTACAACGCCATTTGCATTTACAACAGCTACACGAGAAACCGGTACCGAATTCGAATTGGCGCTGGCGCTGTCACTGTCAGCGACCTGCTGTAGGTATGCCGGCCCGGGCGCCGCCACCATCGGAGCTGCAGGCGCAGCACCAGCAGCCGGCACCGATGCAGCTGCAGATTGCACCGCCGAAGGCGCAGACCCAGACACGTCCTGCTCCTGCCCGCTCGAGAGTGGGAGTGGAGCAACCTTCTCATTCTCAGACCCGGCATGTGCATGCTCCTTCTCTGCCTTTCGTCAATCTCAACGCAACTTCTCAAGCCCTGCGGCTAAGCCCTGCGGCTACGCCTTGCGGTTGGCGCTATCGTCGGGCTCACCTTCATCAGCCTTCGCTCCCCCGCCGAAGCGAGCGAGGTTCTGACGTTTCACTTGGTCGACAGCGGCTGTAAAGCGATCAACCATGAACGAGTTGTCCAGGTCACCGTCCACAGGCACGCCGAGCACACCGGGCATCTTGTTCTTGGGGATCTTTACAACGTCAATGTCCTCCGCGAGCACCGGCGCCATGAGCTTATCGTCTGCCGCTTTGATTGCCGCTCGGATTACAGTCGGCACGAATTGCTGAAACTGAAAGTGGGCACGCGTACCTTCCAGTTCGGCTTGCTCCTTGACGGTAGCATCGTCCACAGCCCGACCGACGACACAGACCAGGCGCCCACATCGCTCGGCCCGACGTTTCGTTCCCACCGCGTTCAGCGTCGCACCAGGTGGATCCGAGCCCAATATACCATCAGCTACCATCGTGTTGAACACCTTCCTCGCATCGGTCACCGTCGGTTGCGCAGGAGAGTGTTTCGAGTGGTCGCTCGCGCTAGCCATTTTATTGGAGTACGAGTTGTATTTAAATTTATGTAGTGTTCTTTGTGCTGTTATGTTGTAGCTGAAGTGAAGTTAGAGTGAAAAAAATGCTGATGGAACTACTACTACAGTACCATTCGTCCGATCCCTCTAAGACTAAGTAAGTAAGTCAAATGTTGTGAGCAGTGCAAATTCGATGACCGTGATTTAGCGTGATTCAATTGGTGGAGGCATCTGAAGCTGACAGACAGACAATGTGGATTGATTTTAACGTTACCAATCTTCACTCTCATGTGTAGGATGACCACTTCCCGAAGACGCCGCACAAACCTTGCTGTAGCATAACCATCCTGACGATACGCGCTTACACTAGTTTAGTCACGCAACTTTACACATAGACATACGTCGCAGCACCTACATGGAAGTCGAAATGTGATCTATTCAAGTTAGACACAGCCCAAACAAGTACACACGCAAATTGTTACTCTCTTATCTTTCAAGCAAGTGCGATGTTAAGTCGACGGATAGTACTATAATATAGCAGTTCCGCATCCACGGTAGTCTCAGTCCGAGTTCACATCTACATCAAGTTTGCGGCACCTAGTCGTCCTCATCCTCCTCGCCACTTTCAAGAGTCGCCACGTGATCTACGAACTGCACCTCAACCTTGCGCACACCGTGGCGCAAGCGGTACGCCCTCAGCACCTCGCTCTGCAGGTAAGCGCGCTCCACGAACGCTTTCGCCTCGGGTGTTATCGACGGCGACGCGTAGATGCGCGCTGGCGGAACTTCGCCCGTGTAATCGCTGCAGCCCTCGCGCAGGTGCACCACTTCCTTACTAGCCGCATCGACCAGCATGGCCACCACGACAGGCGTGTCGGGCTCGCGTAGTCTATCGGTTTCCCACATGCCGTCCGCGCGTTGATGGAAGCCGTACACTTTCGCCTTTCTAAGCCGTTATCTTTCGTCTACGCTGCCGCCCCCGCTAAGAGAAAGAGCCCGGCCTCCGTTGCCCACGTGCGAAAAAGTGTCCTAAACAAGCGGCAGCATGAGCACAGGGTGGTCCCGCTCATGGAAGACCTTATCCACGTTAAACCGAGGCAGCGAAAACCCAGCATACGAAGACATGCACCAGCTATCGTACTCACCATGTCCTGTGAGCTTCCCCTCCCAGTTAGCAAGATTGCTCTTCACGACGAGAGGTAGCTTTTCCAAGCTAGGCTTACCGTTATAGCTGCAGAAGCACGTAGACGCTGCGGGGAGGATAGAGTTCTCGTATCGCAGATACGATACCAAATCGCTGGCGTGTAGCATTGGTCCGTTTTCGTCCTAGTCCTCGTCGTCGGCGAAGCCCATCTCCGAATCTCCTTCCCTGTCAAGTCATCACCCCTGGCCGCCGTCACCTGGAGAATTTTCGTCCAGCTCAAAGCGATTGAACTTAAGCTGACCGCCCATGCAGCACACGTTGGACATCACATGGCCGCACGGTGGCGCGACGAGGAACACGCTAGAAGGATCCGCGTCTTCACACCGCGCCTTGACCTTACACGCGGAAGAGGGGTCCGTGTAATCTAGGTACACCCTGCGAAGTGACTTCGCAGGGTACCATTTCTTGCACACGGGACACATTCACTTTATGCCGCTCGTTCGATCATACGCCTCTTGCCTACGAACGATTTCACATTCATTCTTCACCAGTAGAACGCGCGCAGTGCCAGGCACGTACATGAAGTGGTCGTCATATCTAGGGCACGCCGCAGCCAGTTCGTCCACTTCAGACTGCGTCCACTTGTCCATTTCTCAGCGCGGCTTGCCGCTAACAGACAGAGTATCACCGTCAGGCGATTCCTGCTTCCAGCAGACGCCGTTCTCGTCCGACTCGTCTCCCAGAGACGCCAATTTCATCGATCGCTCGCACGCCCCGCCAGATCTAAACTGCGCCGGCAATTCAGGATCGTCATCTGGGACTGCCCACTGAAACTCGGGGAGCTTCTAGCCGGCAACTGTCGCACCTTCCCAATAGATTCGCCGCGTCACCGCGCCCGGCCGGCAAAGCAGCCCTTTCTTCTGCTCGAGCTCATAACCGAGCCCGAGAAGTGCGGCGAAAACGTGCCCTTCGCCGATTTCGAAGTCATACCGGTATCGTCGATCGTTGAACGTTCCTCGGTGGCGGCGACTAGCGAACACGCTATCGATATACGGATCGCAGCGTTGCGCGCTTGCGTTATTGTCAAAGCAATTGCGATCGCCTTACGGTCTGTGTTCTCCACGGATGACATTCCGCACCAGCGTCCGGATTTCGTGAGACGTCTTCAACGCATCGAAATTAGCTGCTAGCTTCTCGTCGTCCTGCATATACTGCACGCATGCCACCACGCCCGCGACGAGCAAGATGTCGGGTTCAGCCGTGCCAATCGCCCGGAAGTTCGAGTTGCCTCCCACAGGATTACAATCGGGGCGGTCGATCATCAGAGCGTTGGTAAAATAGCCGGGGCTTAAACCATGATATTCGGTAATGTGTTTCGTGGCGTTCCGGATACCCGAATCGGCGATGCGCCTCTGTGCGTCTGTTACCGTCACGCCACCCGGGATCACACTGACGTTGCCGTCCGGCCCAGTAACTTTACTGAAAGTCAACGCCATGGTGAAAATTTTCAATTATGTTGCACAGTACAGTAGGTGTAGCAACTACTACGTCGTATTAGTATGGTTCGGAGAAGTGCCTATACGTCGCACAATATGTCTAGTGCGAGTAGAATTTCAAAAAATGATGAATTGTTAATCGTCTCTACTCGATACATCATGTTTTCTTCACTTTGATTCGAGAATCGTATGTGGCAGACACTTCACGTCATGATCGAAATACACACTAAACATGTTCGACATCGACACACAGTTTGAAATTATATGTTGATAATGCCCACGGTAGGACGGTGTATACAACGACACCATCAAGCCATACAACAAATTATCGTCACTGACAACTACATGCTCTCATGATCATGAACGAACATACGCGCAATTAATTAATCGCGATCGCGATGGCAATAGAATATAACAACTACAATACAAGTATTTTATTCACGACATCAAATTATTACATGGTCAAGTCTGTTCATGATCTCTCCGTCATACCGCTACCTTCTCTTTTGAGGTCAAGTCTGGTGCGGAAGCATGCCACCTGAACAATAGTCTCTTGATCCAATGCTTTTGCTTACTCGGTTTAGCTATAGCAACAGCTGATCTAGATTCAGGTTCAACCCGAGATTCAGCACTAAAATTAGATGCCTCTTCATTTTTTTCGTGCTTAACAGAATCTTGATCTTGTTCAGATGTGACTAGTACAGGCACGCCTGGAACGTCGTCAAACTTCAAGATTTTTTCAGGCCCACGCCAGCCTGCAGCGAGGAGCCAATAAAGCGTCTTTGTGCGCAGTAGCACCATCTTATGAGAAATAAAATTATCGGTCTTGTCACTCACCGAAGCTAAACAACTCAAGTAACAAGTAGTACTCTATCCTAAGCTTATAGTAAAAGATGAACACGACCAGAAGATCAGAAGCTCACATAGTGTTTACTTCACTCAAAGTCAGATTCAGCTTCAGGAAAATTTTCCCTACAACGAGTTCATATTTTCCCTAGACTTGACGCAAACGTAGAACTTTTGTGCTCACCTTACCGATACAAACAAAACAGTAAACCTAAATAAACCTAAAAAAATGGTTTTAGCAGAACCAAGTCCAAGGACGCCAGTATCAAACTTCAAGCACATCAACTTAGACATAGTAGCACAATATGTCATGTACATGAATCATTTATCGCATTTCTTACTGCCCAGCAGGCAGCACAAATGTGTCCAATGCCCATTGGTCCAAAGATCTCTCTGCGTCCCTTTCACTCGAACCGTCTACATCCATCTGCGTCTCTCCTTCTAACTCCAGCATCCTGCCATACACCGCCGCAACTCGTTCGAAGCTTAACTGCACACCCAGCCGGCTGAGCCGCGCAATACCCTCGACGCACGCCGACACCACGGGACGCAGCGCATCGAGTCGCTCCGCATCGGCGCGCTGTTGCAGCGTGAGACCACCCTGTCCATTTTCTTCTTCGTCCGATGATGAACTACTAGGAGAAGACGAAATCGTACTCGACACAGCGTGGTGTACCTGCGTCTCCGACGAGTAGTTGAGCGTCTGGATGCGATCGCCTTTAAACGCCGGTGGCGCGCCGACCCAGATACCACCATTGTTTCCCAGTACCATCTGCACTTCGACTCTACTTAGAGCAGTTTGAGCTTGAGAACTACTCGCAGCGCCCTGCATAGCGGTCGGCAGTGAAATCGTCTTCATATGGCTTACTTCTTTCTTCACAAGCCCTGCATTGTTCAGAAACAGCGCCTGTCCAGCCAGCAGCTTTCCGTACTTCGCCGACCGCGTCTGCAGCAGAAGCAGCCCGTTGTCGCATTTCTGCACCTCATTAGCAAACCAAATCGTTTTCTCAGAAGTAAGCCCTCATGTTCGCCGCATCCTGCTCGTTGCGGCAACGCTGCTCGTTGCCCTACAAGTTGATGCTGCCCAGGTGCAGCTGCGCCAGCCGCGGTGCGCCAACATCGACCAACCACTTCTTGCCGATCAGGTCGACGCTGGAGACACGGCCAACCACGACGTCACCAGCATGCACGCGCTTGGCGTTGTAGGCCTCGTGGAATGAGCGCACGTAGACGAGACGATTCATGTAGCACACAGTTCCGGCGATAGAAGCACGCAGAATGGAGCCAACGCGTGTGCTCATAGCACTGTCGCCAGTTGATGATGATGATGAAGACGCCGCCGCAAGTACAACTCTTTTCTCGTCCACGTACACGCCGTGCCCGGGCACAAAGCTCGCGTCACCTGCGTTACGACAGATTACATCACCGGGACACACCAAAGCGCCGCCATGCTTCGCTTCACATAGACTGCGTATCATCGTGTCTTCATCCCGTCTCGCATCTCACACTTCACCTCACCGCTCCAGCACAACGGGTACCGGCTTAGACTTCTTCTTCACGCGTTTGCCGTCCGCGCGAATCACCACTTTTGACGGCGGCGTAACCGGTGTTTTCACTTTTACACCGTTGTTCGTGCTCGCGTTCGTGCTTTTCGCATTGGCCTTAGCCTTCGTCTTCCTTTCTGCAGCTGCATCTGCTTTCTTCCGAAACAGCTCGGCGCGCTTGGTGGATGATCCACCGAAATGAAACTCGCTCATGGTGTAGTGATATTTATCTTCAATTGAGTCAAACTACTAGCTCTATTCCAGTACCTCTACTATGTTGGTATAACAACTTAGTCTTTGTCAATTTGTGTTGGAATTAATCAATCGACGTTATTTTTGTGGTGAGCACATCGAGTATAATGTATAGTATGGTCGTGCATCAAAAATTACAATTTTAGAAGTGAGTCAAATGAAAACATTTCGAAAAAAGAAGCAGTAACGAAAGTCAAGAGAGCACGTCGAGCCATTGCGTCTAGAGAAAGAGAGTATGTTAGATTTAGAAGTAATAGTTCACACAAAAATAAAGTTATGATCAAGAAAATGAAAAGGAAAACTGGCACATTGATCAAGCAAAGCTTGTGCTTATCAATAGTAAAATTTCAATTTGTGCCATAGTAACCATAAACATAAGTAAAATTATCAATATCATAATTCGCAAGTGACGACGACGATGTTACTTTACCGAAGATCTTAATAGATGCAGAAGCTCTCAGTAGAGTACTAGCTTAGCATCCTAGGTTTTCGTGCAAGACGACCATTGACCTAACTACTTACCTATAGTGTTCGTGCTGTGTCTATAATAATATGTTATTGTTACATCTTTTATCCTGTTTGCCTTTTGTTGTTCTATGACTATGTGATCATTGTTCACCAAGTTTCTTTATTTTACTGGTTCAAGTTCAAGATTTTCTAGATGACAAATCTCTGTTTGATGCTCCGGCTAACCCGTACAGGTTCATCCGAAGCATCACTCATATCAAGTGCAAGTCATGCTATATGCAAAATTTACGCTGATAGGCGCAGTGCACAAATACCTAGTCCACCTCAACCTGCTATGTTTGACGGTCACTACGATTACGTTTCGAATCTATTTTTTTTACGTATATGTATAATATATAATCGGACAATGTAGTTGTAGAGCAGCGTAGGTTGACGACACGTTAAACGAGATGCACTTACACAGCATCTTTCAGCAGAGACGACGCGGTAAACGTGTTACACAGCATCTTTCAGCAGCTGCAAGAACTCAGGATTCATCGGACATTCCTGCGCTTGCACCAGCGGATCGTCTGTGACAGCGTGGCACGCCGAGACTAGCGCCAAATCCCAGCGTTCGCGCTTTTGGTGCACCTCCTCTATCGGCAGGAAGTGGCTGTTCTCGCCCACCGGTCGCACCGCCACAAAGTCCAAGTCGAAAAACACAATCAGCTCGATCAGCATCGAGAAAACGTCCTGATACGTGGCTTTCAAGCCCTGATCGCTCCGGAACTTCAACACATTCAAGTAGTAGTTTTGCGCCGTCTTTTCAGCACTCAGAAACTTGGCCCGCAGTAGGTTTACGAGCGTCTTCTGCGTAGGGCTGAGCCTCGTCAGCTTGTCGAGTCCTATATACACGCGCTCGTTTAGGTCCACCGCATACGGTCCACGCGTGTCAAAGTTCGCCATCGAAAGGGCTTTCGCGCGAATTGCCTCCAGCTCTTCCGGGTGGACCAAGTGTTCTACATCCTTTGCAGGAAATTGTATGTCGAAAGCAAACATGCCCAGTGAACTCAAATCGCCATCGACTTGATCCGCCCGCGGGCCCCATACACTTTTCACGCCCTTTTCCGCGGCCCGACTGAAATACGCGGCGTCCTTGAAGTCTTTATCACCATCCAAGTCGATGGCCCGACGGTCGCGACCAGGCAGGCGTTGTGCGAAGGCCTCCGGACGGGCCTTCACCACCTCAGTATGGCGCAGCGCGCGCAGCGGCAGCAGCATGAGCTCTGGATGCATATCGTAAAATTTTGATAGCGCAGTTGTGCCGTACTTCGACGACAGTAGCAGCTCCTCAAGCTTGTCAACGAGTAGCAGGTGATTGTGATTGTGATCTCCTTGTAGAGACAATATGCGCGAGGCACTCAGATGGCCCTCATCGTGAACGATGTACGTCGAGTGCTCCTCGTTAGCCTGCGAAGTTGTGCTTGTACTATCGTTCGGAGTATATGCGGATTTCTTAGTCGCCAGCGCATCGTCCGTAGCCCTCCATTTTTTCTGGTCCTCGAACATTTTAACGACACCTCGCTGCAAATCACGCAACACCGGTGCGAGCTCTACCCTCAACACATCCTGGAACGAAATCGGATCGCCGGTGTTTCGCAGCACTGTGAGGCGTGCGGTATTTTTCGCAGGTCCAGCGGCTTCGCTTTTGAGAGAGGATTCGCTCAGCGTGATGGGAACAGTGACAGGTCGCTGGCTAGGAACATCGCGGCTCTTTAGTGCATCGGATGGAGGAACGACGGTTTCCACACTATCCATAACATCCTGATCCGGCAGAAACACATCTTCCACCCTAAGCGCGCCCGCGCCCGCGTAGATACGACCGTTAATGGCGCTGGAACTGACAACAACATTGCCACCTCCATGTTGGTTATTACTATTAGCATTATCATTGTAGTTGTACATCAGCACGTGAGATGATGACGCACCACCGTAGGCCGCTGCCAGGGCGCACACGACTCCGGCCATAATCGTTATACAGCGGTTGCCTGTTAGCTCGCGACCCAGCCGTCCGGCTGGGTCTGGCTGCGGCTGCGCCCGCTCTGCACGCACGTCGCGGTTCACTCGGGCCTGCAGACGCAGCGAATCCACACTGAGAGTGAAAGCGAGTGCAAGTGCACATAAAGCACCCGCTCCCATCCGAAACAGCCGACTCCGAGCGACCATTTTTTGTGAGTGTGTCTGTGTGTCTGATCTGTGTGTGACTTAAATACAATTTTTGATCAGCACCAGTCGGATGCTTTAACTTTAATAACTACTGATCTGAATATAAAATATTAAGTGAGACTGGTATATTATCAGTATACTACGTAATTGTAATCGTGACTAAATGTTATTCAATATAATAAACGCACCCTATCGAGCAACTGGAATTATTAGCAGATGTGCTTGTACTTGTTGTTGTTGGTACAATATTCGAAAAAATAAAAATCAAAATGCTTCTAATTAAGCACGACCTATGCAACTATATATACAGGCGAGTCGTCCAAATACTCTTAGTCAGTCTATGACGATAATATTTTTGAGTTAGAGATCATGCAGGTGCAGCTAGCAGTCGAAGTTGCTTCTATACCAGCAAGTACAAATAACAATACAAAGCAGTCGAAGTAGAAACGAAGAGCAGAAGCTAGTAACAAGAAAATTGAGATCGAAAATATTAATGGAACAATTTACGTCGATTAGTATTACGTACATCAATCAAAGAATCTTACTCATGCGCATGCTCATTCATAATCATAGTCAAAAAGAACAAGATAGTCATCATCAACAAAGTCTAAATCTCGAATTCATGCATCATCTACTACGTGGTCACCAGTAAGTTATACCAGTTCGCCGGCACCCGAGCTCACCCATATCATCACCAGAGCCAGCTTTCCTCCTCGCGCCGTATTTTGTTTATTTCCTTGTCACAGTCTTCCAGAATTTCCAAACATTCGTGCTTCTTCGTGCCCCAGCTGTCCTTCTCTTTTTGATCTGCCTCACTCAACACGTACACGTCACAACAGGGTTGCGATTTCGCATGAGGCAGCGCAAGCGGCTACCTATAATTATCGTTATGCTGTTCAGACCGCGCCACAGCGCGCAGTTTCCGTTCCTTTTCGCGGAGCTACCTGTACTTCACCTCACTACCGCTTTAATTCAATGGTTTTTTCTTTTCGGACATCTTCAAGCCTTCACTTTAGCATCCTTCGCCTCTTGGCGAGAGCCTCCCGATGGCGGAAGCGCCACGCAGCATCGTAAAGCCAGAGGACGCAGTAGGTTATCAGCAGTAGCGTAAGCGCGCCACCAAATAACCACACGCAGCCTGCAACCAGCAGGAAAGGCAGGTGTTCCTTGAAGTCGCGCCAGTCGAGAAAATTTTACCGGTAATATGCAATCACTCCGTCAGATAGCCAGCGACAGAGCGCAGGAATTACGCCCAGCAAGAATACGGGGGCTAGCCCTATAAGAAGCAAATGGTGGCGGATGTGGAACGGCGGCTCGGGCTTCGCAACTATAGGTATGGTAGCATCTTTATGTTTATCGTCCCTATATTCGTTTTTATCAGATACGTCCATTTCGACGCCGCGGCATCTTGATCCGATCGTCATCGTCATATATTTATTTTAAATACTGGTTCTTTTTTAAAAAGCATTCAGTTTATCTTTGAGTCTGTCTGCATCGGATTTTTTCTCTTCGGCTTGGTTCATGAACGTAGAACGTTCTGGATTAAATCACGGTTCTTTACATAAACTCACAAAAATAATAATATCTTTATATATATATAGTACTTGTTACAAACACGGATTTGAGAACGGCTCTACGGTTCCCACAGCTACCCACTACAAATACTGGTTCTAGTTTTATCATACTTTATCAGAAATTATCACTTTATTCTTATGAGTGGTAAAATTTACGATCATGAGTAGTGTTGACGTCAAGTATGATTTCGACTATACATCGAGAAGCAAGATTCACCGATAGATTACGTTTACAATTATAAAATTCTGATGAAGGATCCTTGTCCTTCGAGTTTATGTTGATAATCATAATGAAATTTAAGGCTATGCCTCAGGGCTTTTAGTTTGGCTAGGCATATGATGATAAAGGTCCCATGTTGTGGATATACACCTCCTCATGTTCATGATGGATAAGAATATTTGTAAGTAGAGCATGTTCATGTATAATTATCAAAAATTGTCTGTTTAATTTTGCGCTCCTATTTTTAATATAGTACATCAAAAATCCTCAATTGGGATCAATGTTGCCAACACCACTACTGGTCACGACATAGTGACAATAGCGGGAGTTTCACTCGCTTAGCTCGTCTGGAAATGGAACTTTACGAAACAGCCTGTCAGGTTTCCCGCCGGTTGTGGGATGTCACAGATTGTTTCTGTTCCATTTTTTTTACAGTCGCTCAATTTGGTGGGGTCTTGTCGCAACATGTAATACCCTGCACCTTCACCGTCACCTTCCTCCATGGTCCCTCCCCTCCAGGACTTGACTTTGGTGAAGGTAATAACCTCGAACTTACCATAGTCATCTAGTGATTCGCCTTCAGGAAAGTATACGTCTTCGTTGGAGACCCAGTCCTCAATCAGCATCAATCTTTATTTAGGTCCCTGAAGCCAAGCTTCTTTTATCTTCATGTTTTCTTCTTTGCAGTTCGTTTCGCATAATGCACTATTATATTCTCTTATTTTTCCATTTTTTATTTTATTAGCATAAGGGAAATTATTCATGCAAAAGAAACTATGATGATGCGATCGGGACTGAATACTCGTGCCATTAGTGCTTCTGTACTGCTCGGCCTTCACGCCACCGCCACACCCACAAAAGGAGCTGTGGATCCAATTACAATAACACCTTTCATGGAATAATCCAAAACATCTAAGGGGCAGACACAATGTATATCCAACGACTGAGCTAAGCCCCGCACTCGCTCCGGCAGACGCGGCTCCAGCGAGCGTATTGGTGTGAACCAGCCCTTGCGCTTGAACGAGTTTTTTCCCCTTTACATGCTCCGCCTTCTACTCGACAAATGCAGACACAGAAAGATCGGCTGTAGGTGATGGAGACGGCCGACCTTGGTTTTGAACTTCAGGAGCATGGGGATGATCATCTCAGCCCGCCGGTTCCGTGCGGAGCAAGCGGGATCCCGTGGTCTTCTGCTTCTGCTTCTGCGCCTGCGTCATCAGCGACCCGAACTCTTGAGCTTGACTTTTCGCCTCTGCAGTAGAGCTGGCCTAGGCCTGGTGAAGATCAGTTTCAGCATCAATTTCGTGCTGAGTCGACATCTTTCTCACCGCCTTTAGCGTCGTGCTTTCCGACGTTCCAGAAGTTCACCCCTGGGTCGTGCTTTCCGAGGTTCCCGAAGTTCACCCCTCATGCGCTTTCTTCTACTTGTACTTATGCAGATCTTACTCTACTCAGCCTGAGCCGTCTCGGTCTATCCCGGACGATGTCGTCAGTGACCCATCTGCTTCGACAGCAGTCCGTTCAACCTCGACAGCAGCCACCCCGACAGCTGTGCGAGTGCGTTCGACCACAACAGTAGGTCTAGGTGAGACTAATAAAGTTAAGAAATGCGAGATGATCGCAGCGAATGCGAGTGCGCGTCGCACCCCGCGCCCCTGCTTCATCTTGGCAAGGCGATCGCGACTGAGTAGTAGAGCTACAGGCGCAGGCGGCTGCATAACAAATTTTTCAGAATCAAACTTGCTCATATAAATACTCATTAAGTTCCGTGTATGATCATGTTTCACTAAACACTTCTAAAGTCGAAGCGTTTCAACTCAATCAATCAAACAATTAATAAAATAGCGGTTTCGTACGCCATACTCGTGCCCAACAGGTTACGCGTGTCAACTACACCTACAGTAGTCCTCAATAAAAATTAAATATTTTTAGTCTACGTCGTGTTCATCAACCTTACTATAATATGTATAATGTTAATGTTTGCTTACATTCAAGTTCAAGTTCAACGTCTGTTATTCTTCTTATATATAATTTCAAAACACTATAATTATACATATACGATGTATGTCGAGGATCAGTTGTCACGTTATTTCCCAGTGGATTATTTCAACATACCGATACCGACGACATTTTTCTTCTTCGTTTTAACCGGGACAAAACACCGACAGGTGAAACACAGACACACCGACAGGTGAAACACAGACACACACAGCTCGAACTCGATATGAAGTTGAAGCAATAAAGAAAAAGAAATAAAGATCAAGTAGACGTAAAGCTAATGATCCAGACAAAGTTGAGGCGATGTGAGGGGAAAGTTATAGTTATCAGTGTTTCTAGTTATCAATGATCGATAGTGATCCACCACCGATAACCACACCGTCTACCTCAACGTCGTGTCACATAGACTTACCCATGTTCTATTTCATTCTCAACCTTAAGAACTCTTCTCAAACTAGTAGTCTTCGTCATCGTCTTCCCCAGCTTCCCCAAGCTCCCCGTCCAGTAGTTTCCGTCTGAGAAGTGCACCCGGGTAGCGCATCTGCTGCAGATGGCGCTCGCCCGCCGCTATCTGCACCTGCTTGTCGTGCTGCGTGCGTCACAGCCGATGGTTCAGTTCCTTTTCGAACTCGCGTCTACTACCCCGAGCCGTCCCAGTCTGTGGTCAGAAAGCCGTACGCTCCCGGCAGGACGTAGTACAGCACATAGCACACACAGCACATCATCACGAGCTCGCTAAACAGTCCCTGTGCAAACTCCCGCCTTGAGGGCTCGTCTAGTAGCTCGCTGCGGAAGAGCAGCAAGAGGGTGTTTGAGACGCTCATCGACTTGTAACTAGCTTGATGGTGTTCTTGTTGGTGTACAGACTGTTGATCATAGTAGTTCTCGTGAATAGTCGCGAAATCGTACCCGCCCCGCCTGTTCGTCCAAGGACCTCCACGGTTAAACACATCCGGCTGCCCCTTCCGCCGCCCGTCGCCGATGTTCGCGTGCGTCCACTCACCGAAGGTTTCCTCGACCCACAGGTAGTTTCATCGCCCTCTACGTCCGTGGCCGATGTCGTACGGATCGCACCCAAAAAACGGCCACAGAAAGTTGTTGCGCAGGAGGACTTTGAAGAGAAGGTAGCTACTAGGCGTCGCGCAACCGTTTTGAGCGAGCGAAGGCGAGCGCAATATAAATAACTGCGCAGACGAACGAGTACTGAAAGGGTGAACCGAACAGCCGAGCGATGCGTGCCGTCAAGTCAGAGCCAGAGCCAGAGTCTGCACCTGAAGAGTCACTGGAACCGGATCTGCGCGTTTTCGCCCTTCATCACCCCTGGTTGGCTACACTCGCGCTCAAGTAGTCTTCAGCATCGCCAACGCCTTCCTCATCTGTGTCGTCCTCACTTTCGCTGTCTTCATTTCCTCACCGCGTTGCTGCTTTCACAAACCGATCGTCCCCCTTCTCATTCGTTTTGATACTTGCTTTCACGGCGTCGAAGCCAGACGCGCCCGAACCTTAACCTGAACCGGCGGCACTCGTTCCAACTCCGACTCCGTTTTATGAGGATGACGTCGTGCCTCCATGCTGTATTACCGCTTTGTCCTTACTCTGCCCACTTTACTTCTCACTACGCTGCTCATCTACTACTGGTCAAAGCACGTCATTCACGCTGCCAGCCCTTTTTTCGTGAAAAGGTGCTCTATGTCCTGTTCGACAATCAGTTGTTCACGCGTGTCAGGATCGTAAAAACGTCGCGAGATAGACTTGTTCTGCAGGGCAAGGAGGGCGCTGCGATTTTCGAGGTACCACTTGCGAGCGTGACGTCACGATCCTACGTCTTTCGACCCTCGCCGGCCACCGCTCCATGAAGCAGATCCAGTGCTGCCGAGAGCAGTAGCAGAAGCAGAAGCCGAAGCAGAATCTCCCACTCTACTTCATGTCTGGTCGAGCAGATCGCCAGGTGAAGCGTACTTCGAAAGTCTCAACTTTCCGCCTCAGCCGTTCTTGAAGCAGCCGTCCTTCAGCAGACAGTTGCACCCAGAACAGAACGGCAGCGTTTGGAGCCCTAGCTGGTGCACACAGATGCCGCAGTAGGGCCCATGCCAGCACCGGTTTGGGTCGTTGTCTGTGATCGTGCCAGCACCTGCACCATCACTGCCGCCACCACCGCTGCTACTTGCAGAATTACTCGAACCGCCTATTTTGACTAACCGTCGCTCATAGGAGGTAGAACCGAAAAATGCGTTTTCGATGCGCTCCACGGTGCGAACGCGCATGTGGTAGATCGTATCGGTGTGGAAAGAGCTGCTACGCCCTTTGCCGATAGCCTAGAGCGTCTTTTTCGTCTTTTTGTTTTTAGTACCAGAGTCACTCGACGTTCAATAGAACTCATCCTCATCTTCCTCCTCGGACGAACCGATAGTTGCAGTGAACGCGTCTCGTGGCGGCGTGTCCCTCCAGGTCTCGTACATCATCCGCGCCCGGTACACCTGCTGTTGACCCGAGGTCGAGGACTTCTAAGAGCTGGACGACGTACAAGTAGGAGAAGAAGACAATTATGTTGACGACGAAGATCATGAAGACGCGCCCTCCAATCCCTCCGTGAACTCGTGCACCTGCGCCTTGTCCAGCACGCCTCACACCGCCCCGTAATACTCCTGGCTACTACACTCTATTACTTACTAGTCACCTTCCCGCGTATTTAGCTTCTTTCACTCACTATATCTGGTCCCTGAGCGGGCCCATGTCGATGGCGCGGATGAGCTCCTCATGCCTACTACTCGAGGCGGTAGGAGAGCTAGATCTCGCGTGAGCAGCGGATGCAGGAGACGAATGCGGGCCTGACGCGGTCGAGCTGGACTAACGGTGGACCATCTTCGTCTTCCCTGTCTTCATCTTCGTCTTCGTTTGACCCGTCGTCGTCGTCCGCGGAATCATCATCTACTTCGTCACTGCTGTCCACGGACGCGGACGGGGACGATTCACTACTCACCGTCGGCCTCGCGCCCACCGGGGCCTGGTGACCGCCGCCCGCGCTCGCGCGGGCTGCGTGAGTCGGACGCAGGTTTCGCCCGACCTTGGCTTTGCCCTTGACCGTGGACTTGGGCCTTCTGGTCGTGCTTTTGGTTTTGGCGTTTATGTTTGTCGGGCGCCATCTCAGGTGCTGGCATCCATAACTATATCTTTTTCTTTAGACTTTAGCTAGAGTGTTCCCTCGGCCTCGTCTAATAACAATATTTAATTACATACGAGTACGACCTGTGCTTCAACGTCACTAAACTTCAAAAATGACTATGTGTATGTATTGAGTTAGCTTTGCGTGACTGCGAATATAAAGTTTAAACACGAAAATAAAGAGCCCACACAAAAATAATAAATAGATATACTTAATAACAGTACGTTCATAGAAACTATCGAATTCTGAAGTGTGGAATAACACATACACAAAATTACAGTGCAATAATGTGAGCAGTCAAATGTTATAGTTATTCACTTCGAGTCGTAAAGTTGGCAGTTTTCCTTTTCTCTGCCAAGTGCCGTCAGCGCCACCCTCACCCCGGAGGCACTCCTCTATGGTATTTCGCTTTCTTGCTGATGTCATCTACCAACTTTTGCAGCTCTGCACGTCGTACCTTCTCCTCCCTGCGCGCCGCCGCTGCCTTAGCCTACATCGTGGTGGCGTTCGCTACCTCTTGCCCCTGCAGATTGAGCAGGAGCGTCGCACGTTCACCGAAGCCTAGGCTCGTGTAGCTGCTGCTCACACCGACACCGCCGTTAGCGTTGAGGTTAGCATCCGCAGATGCAGATCATGATCACGTCGTATCGGAACCGAATGGACTGGCACTGGAAGGCGCAGAGGAGGCCGAGACAGACGTCGATGTGTTTGTCGCGCCAGCCAGTCGCTCGATCATATGCGAGCCGCGGGCGCGCGCACCACCTCGACCTCCACCGCCGGGACCGCCGTCCGCCGGTTAGCCGTAGTGCCGCTCGATGATGCGGATCATGGGACAGTCCGACGTCACGGCCAGCGCGTCCGTCATGGTGGGCATTTCGCAAGTTGTGAGTGTCTATCGCAGTCAGGGTCGCGTTTACTAATGACAGATATAAAAAAACTACAATTATAATTAAAATTAATACTCGATTACATTTACAACTAACTTCTACTTCTCACTTCCACATCTCACCAACCTCGTAAAAGTCGCACACTGAACACTCTCTTATTGGCATTGCAGTTGTTATAACACATTCTCTATCTCTGTCTTTAGAGATATTTAGCTATACATTTCTTCACGTTCTCATGTATAAAAGCTGTGACGATCGAAGTAGAGAAAGTAAACGAAGTCGAGGAAAAGAGTATGACTTCTATGAGTGTCATTACGTTCTTTGAAAAAGAAGCTTGGTTGGTAAAAATTGTAAAGGTAAGTACTACAAAGTGTAGTGCGTATAGAACACAAAGGTTATCTAAAGCGAGAGTGATTTTGAACAAAAGGCAGCCTAAAAAGCGTAATCAGCCAAACAAAGTGGCACGTGATACTCATGTATATGTTCACTTTCATATAACGTGATTCTCATGTAAACGTGATTCTCATTGTAAAAGCTAGATTTTTACTCAAAACCAAATCAAATGTCCATGTCCACCATCAAGTCTTTGCAAAAATAACACACATACCTCACTGTCACTATACATTATGTCGATGAAGATGATAGTGTAGTCATCATGTCAATTGCTCCTTTCATCAAAAATTTGTCAGTCATATCAATTGCTCCTTTCCTCAAGAATGTGTCATTTTCACCCCGAAAGCCATTTGCACTCGTTCAAGAACTGCACACAACGACATATACAGATTCGGATACAAATACAGTATAAGCTTGTGGCTTCTGTGTACGACATATACAGATTCGGATACAGTATAAGCTTGTGGCTTCTGTGTACGCACTCGATCGCAGGCCTATTTGCTGAAAGGCACGATCAACCACTAAAATTTACACGAGTCTCTTCTCGGGTGTTTAGAAAGTCCAGCCCACAGAACAACCAGAGTCGAGTCAGTAGTCGTGATCTATAACTAAGTCCTTCTAGCGAAATAGTCGATTAATATTAAATTCTGAAAAATAAGTTAGAATTATTTATTCAGTCTTCCTCTTCTTGTTCTTGTACTTCTACAGCCAGTCAACTACTCTCGTCGCACCACGTGAAGAGTAACTTTGAGTGGAGTTGTTGGACGCTCACGCTTTCAAAGTAGTTGCTGTTTTTACACTACTGCAGTATCGTTCTCACAGTTACCGCCAAGTTCAATATCGTTATCTAACGTCTTCGTCTTATTGCTCAAGGTCGTACCTATGTTTTTTGTACTAGTGGTATCTGCTTCCTCACGCAATGTAGTCGCTGCGTCGACTTCTTTTGCCAGTAACGATTTCGCTCTTAGTTTCACGTAAATCACGAGGGCAACCAGGGTCACGATACTCAACACCCTAAGTCCGATGCGGCTGAGGTACACTTGTCCGCCCGGCTTCCCCGCTGTGAACCCCAGGACGCTTTCTTGCGATAGGTCTGTGTAGCCGCTCGCGCGCATATTATTAGCCCATTTAGACGCCAATCGCGCAGTAGAGTAGTGCCGCGGGAAACAGGCCGAGGTACACTTTACTACCAGTGGACGTCGAGCACGCCGCAGGCCCACAGCTTCACGACGGTCGGCACGGCACAGAAGCGGAACAGCACAAGCGCGCGGACCGGCTGGGCGCGCTACACTAAGTCGAAGTCAGCAATCAGGCTACAGTTCGCGATGAGCCATGCCTGCTAGCGCTGCCGGGTCGACTGAGCCTGCGCCATTGATGCAGATGAGGTTGACGTTCACGAAGTTTACCTGTGGTCCAGCAGGCCGCGCACAACTAACAAGGCGACCGTTTGCGCGAGGTAGACCCCGGCGAGCGCCGTTGCCAGTCCCAGTCCGAAACCGTAGAGCCATCCGGCGATCGCATTTCACAACGTTTTTGGCTAACCCAGCAGGACACTGCCGCAGAAAGCTAGCACGTATAGCACCTACGACGCCGGCTAGTGCGCGTCCAACCAAAGCAGCGGCGGGTGACACAGTGGCCAGTAGAGCACTCGGTGGGCGAATATCATGAGGAGAACAGTGCAGACTATGGGCGTGATGAGAACGGTGTAACGCGCGCAACAGGATACAGGTCGAGTTTGAGGTTGCTCCTCATCGTCATCCTCATCCCACTGTTTACGTAGTTACACATCCTTAGTCGACCGTGATTCCATGTCAGCGGACGCCTCACATGGTACAGCTGAGGCTGCGTACATTACGTCGATGTCATTGATGATCAACTTTATGGAGTGTTCATGTAGTTCATCGTATTCAAAGTGTCTAACTCCACCTTACGATGCACGATAAGAAATAACTACGTAGCAGGCAGAAGCAATTGTGTTATGCCTGAAAAATGCAAACAAACTAAAACTTACTACTGAGTAACGGCGGGCTGTACGATTATAAACGTATTTGAAGGCGTTTAGAGAAATCGAGATGGTTATAGTTTTTTCATGTTGTACATTATCAACATGGTATATCATCAACGAGGCTGCAGCTAGTGGCATTCCAACCTTCGACCAGTAACGCATACACATACCAAGATACGCAAACAGTAAATTTTTGCCTTCAAATATTCCCATTCAACTGAACAGCACTGACCTAAACTCGAAAGTTCAACAAGCAAGGGTAAGCTCCATAGATAGAATAAGTTGTTCAATAGTTATAGTTGTTCATTTTAAAATCTGACTAAATGTAATACTAATAGCATTACTCATCGATCTGGTCCTCACGATGTTTCAAATCCACCTTTTCTTTCGTTACGTCTCTCGCACGATCACCAGTGAGTAGTACAGCCCCCCGTAGTAGCTGCTGTCGAACACCAAATCCTGCTCATTAACTCTTTTTTCTCGTATAGTGATGCCCTCGCTGTCCAGGAAGTGGCGCTGGCAGAACTCCCACTCCTGTTCGTCTAGATAGCTCGTGTCGAAGTTATACGGCTCGTACGGCAGCAAGTGGCCGCTCACCAGCACGCCACCAATTGTTAATTTCTTGACGAGCGTGGCGAGCGCGAGGCACTGGTCCACCTAGGGCAGGTGGTAGAGCGAGCCAAAGCTTATGACTGCGTCGAACGAGTTGTCGGGGAGCCAGTCGAGGCTGCGCCCGTCAACCTGGCAGTACTTCAACTGGCTATCTGCGGAGGTCTTTCATGCTTTTCGCATACCAGGTGGCAGTCGGTCAGGCGTCTTCATCCGTTCCGCGAACGCCACGTTTTCCTCCACAAAGTCAATGCCCAGGCCTCGCGTCCCATGCCACGCATTCAGTAATCATAGCGCATGCCCGCACCCGCTCCCCCAGTCTAACACTCGCATGCCTGGTTTCAGCCCGATGATTCACGACGCGCTCTGCAGCCAGCACCGGTGCTGCTCACTATCGCATGCCCGTCCACATTCCGTTGCGCGAGGCACAGCCGCCGTTGCGCGATTTACTATCTACTAAGCATATCTTTTTGAGATTGTATCGAAGTCGGACTTGTTGACACCTTCGTAGCCAAGAATGTCCTTTTCTGAGAGGGCGCTTACGTTTGTGACGTTTGTGTTTGCGATCGCGTTGGCCACATTCTCGGCGAAGGCTTGCTTGGCTGCGTTGGCTTACGCTGTTGCAACTGCGTCTCCCGCGTCGGTGCTCATTGGATTCGGTTTGGCGCCCGTCTTCTGCCTGACGCCCGTTTTCTACCCTCACTTCTTCTTCTACAGCTACTCCATGTTTCACCTTACATCCTCGTCCACCAAGTCTCACATCCTGTTTTGTAGGGATGTGTCGTCTAAGCCAATCCTCTCGTAGTACGCCTTTGCTCAATTCACGCTCTTTTTGTCAGTCGACAGGCCCTTGAAATCGTTAGGGTCAATCTCCAAGTTGTATCACGACTTGAGCAGCCACTTGTCTGCGTCACTAAACACCCGCGTAATCAAACGAAAGCCGCGGGTTCGCTCGGATTCTATTACTCGTTTTTCAACTCCCACTGAAGCTCCAGGGAAGGAAAGGGCTGATGGTAATACCGCCGCGAGTTTGTTGTCGCGTTAATCTTGGAGTAGAGGTAGCCGCGTCGGATCTTGTTGCGCGTGCGCAGTTCGTGGGCTTGTGGGTCGGGACATCGGATCTGCTCGAACAGCTCGTCCGCATCTGCTTTGCCAGGATTGGTATAGGTAGCGTGTGACTTTCACTTTTCGGATTCCTCGTGGTAATGGTCGTGGTGCCGGTGGTGCGATCAGTCCGTGCCCGTTGCGATCACACTTGAAAAGCTGTAGTTGTACACGTCAAAGTACTGATCGTGATATTCCGCGTGGTCGCGAGAGATGAGGTCCTTTGGGCGCCACCGTATGTCGGTGAGCTTCACGTCGTTTGCCTGCGTCATGCTGGTCTAACGGAGCAAGGCTAGATCATAGCCAGCACCTGCAATAAGGGCCTTCTTTGTCTCCAGAGCTTCTTAATCAGACATATCTTTACTAGATCGATGCAGTACTTCTTTTCGTTTTCTTCTCTACTATGTTTTTCATCGACTTCGCCTGTAGATTTTTTTAACCATTTACCTTTTCGCTATTCGCTCTGTTGTTCTTTTAATAAGTATTACCATCTCGTCCATCTCCATCATCACCGTTCTGCACCCATTCGATCATTGGCAGCAGCGTGCGCTGGAAGTTCGCACCGCACCGCGGATGCCACGGTGCCCGCAGCACAAGCGAGGTAGCACCAGTTGATCCTTTAGCTGGCAGCGCTGGCGCTGGAGGGCGTAAGAAATTAAGACTCACCAAAAATTTCTCGAGCGAAAAGTTGAGAAAGCCTTTCTTGTTCTGCGCTACAGCTCTATTCCTGATCGTGTAGGAACTCTGAGCATGTCAGTCGACTGCTTCACCACCTTATGTATACCTATCTTGACCTCAGTCGATTATCACGAAATTGCCATTAGAGGTAACGTGCCAGTTATCCAAGAGGAGCAACTTAGGATACTGTAGTGCAGGATCCAACCGTACCTGAGAGTGCTGTCACACCACCTGTATAGCAGTAAGTATCACACTCAAACACGGATGAAGCACACGTACCTTCCATGCATACTTATCCAAGTCTGTATGAGCGTGTGTGAGTCGCTGTATCCAGTAGTGTGACCGCATAGCTTTGGCCTATTCATCTTCTTTGTTTAGTATATCGTCGTTTTTAGCATGAACAGCTGCAGCTACGGATGAGGGAAAGGTTGCAGCGTCTATTCCAGTTACGAACATGTCTCAAATAGAAACGTCCCGGTCGCTAAACCCGTCTCACCCCCACTTGCGCGTGCTCATGTAGTCACTTTCGTTCTTGCTACCGCTAACCATCACGCTATCCCGTGGCTGGCCGATGAAGGTCATACTGCGTCCTGACGCAGGCCGGTCGTGGCACATGTCGAGCACGTGTTGCTCAAACTCGAGCTGTTCAGTTGTGAGCTGCAGCTGCATCTCGGCCCCTGCCCAAGTGTGCGTTTTGCTCGTCGTCTTCAGAATCCTGCAGAGAAGTGAATCGTCCGACCCATAGTCATGAATTAGATCGGCTTAGCGTTTGGCGATATCCGTATCCGATTCGCATCAGTTGAAAGACGCTTAAGCGTGATCCCGACTGCAGCGTTTCCTGACCGTGTTGAAGAATTCTTATACGTCTTCGCGGCGTGAAGATTCTATGAGTTCACACTTCTGCGGTGCCTCTTGCTATTCTCAAGCAGGGTGCTCAGCTTAAACAACGAACACGACACTGCTACTTGTTTATCAGCATATGAGCGCCGCAGCGCGGAGCGAACTTATCTCCATGGATGATCCGCTGATGCCTCCGCGCCGCCAAATAGACCCAGATATCTACATCTTAATAACACGAATTTTGATTATTCTTTTTCTTTCAGCACCGATTATAAGTTAAGCGAACAAAACAATAAATAACGACCAATTTAGTGATATTTATTAAGCAGTAGCAGTAGCACTTCTATCAGAATCGGAGAACAAATTCTTGTATATTTATCGCACTCACTCTTTCTCTCACTGTAACTCTAACACTAACTACTGCTGACCGCGACAATATACCGATCATCAACACCAGTCTCACCTCAACATTACACTTTGACTTTTCATTAGTATGCGCCATGCGGATGCGCTTTGTCTTTGATATAGCCACTAAAATTGTCAATGACATTCATGTCCGTTCAATAAATATCATACGGGTGAAACAGAAACTGAGACATCAGCAATCCATGACCTGTCAATGTTTCACAACACGTTAAAATACATGTCGTGTCCCCACCGCAACTGGGACGTTTTACTTTTATACTATTTATGCATCACTTTAGTATTAGACTTATGTCGTAGCTTTAACTTGTTGCTCCGCCAAACACTCGCTCCTCTTTTCCTCTCCCAGCTTGAGCAGCGCGAACAATGCGTTCGGCTCTACGTGGATGTCTTCATAGCGTGCATTCTGCGAATCGTCAACCTGAGCAGTCCCAGCGGCGATCGCATCTGCTACTGCACTTAGACTTCCAGCGCCTCCACTGCCCGCACCGGCACCAGCAGCCATCGCACCGTCGAGCCGCACCTGAGGTCCGTCACCCGCTGCTCCACCGCTGATTTACTCACTACTTTTCCAAACTCTCGTAGGTCAGGTGCAGTCAGTACTTCGCGTGCAGGTGCTGTCGGTTTCATCAGTCAACCCGCTAGTCGTTTCCTACATACGAGCCACTCGTGTAAACCAGTGGAATACCACCCGCTTTTCGACACACGTTCTCCCACAAATAAGTTTCAAAAAAGTTCCTCTAGTACAAGTACAGGCAGATGCTGCAGGGCCGCACAAACATGAGCGCCCAGTTCTGCTGGCCGTGGGCCTGGATGTGCACGTCGTGCTCGAACGCGTACTTCTACTGTTGAAAGTAGGACTTACCCTCAAAGGCGTCGACTGTGATGCGAATGTTCGATGAAGCACCTGCTAACGTGAACCTATCCGCCTCGAGTCTCACAGATGAGGATGACAGCGATTTCCTGTAGTCGGACGTGTGTACGTCAGCCATCGGCACAGCAGCAGCAGCAGCATCTCCGCCCGGCGCACCCCCTCAGGCAGTACCAGTGGCCACACCCGCTACATCGTCATCTACAGATGCGGCAAACGTGCCTGCCGCAAGCGCCGCCGCGTTCTGGATCTACGTTGCGAGCGTCTAGTTGTTAAGCCCAGTGTTTGCGTAACTGACGCGCGTTCGTGTAGTATCAGCCCCAGCGGACACCCGATAGAAGTACTGCACGACTCACAACACTTCTTCCAGGTTGGAAATCCTGCGACTCTACTTCCGCTGCAGGATTCACACCGTTTGCGTCGCAGCGTCGGCACCATCTTCCTTCGTTAACCGCATCTATTGCTATTCCGCAACCTCTTTGCCAAAGAGGCGCTCGTGTATCGCAGCTCAGCTCTTGACTGAAAAGCTATTGTCGAATTCCCGGTACGTCACGTTATACACTGCGCCTAGATGCCCAATATGTTGCCTGGGTCCGCTGCCTGCTATCCACGCGCCATATGACTTGAAGTTGATCGAAGTCTTTGATTTAGGCACGATGGCCGGCTTGTTGATGCGCCACAGCTGTCGTCCGTGTTACTCACCGAATCAGATCGTTCAAACTTTTTCGGGCAGTGTAACTCCTGTTGAACTCAATGCTTACCGCTTGAACAAGCGTGCTGGTACCTCTCACGGATCGAAGTACACGTTGCACTTCAGCACGTCCGCAAACCACAGCAGGAAGTTTCACGGCACCTGGCAGCTGCCGATTCATGTGTCCTCCTTCTTCACCTGGCCCGCCCAAAAGCACGCGAAGTTGATGAGGAACGCGCACGAGCTGCCCTTGTGCTTGACCGCGTATTCGTTGTGTCACTTGTCCAAAAGGTCCTGATTCTTGTACACCTTCTTACTAAAAGGTGTCAACGTCGATCCTCTTACTAAAAAGCGTCGAGCAATATAGATCTAAGCGGCGTTAGCGTGTGCCCTTCCATCATCCTGCCGCGCTGCATGCGCGCGATGGGTACAGCAAAGCTGCCTTCGAATCATTCGTACGCGAACTGGTACTCGTCTTCAGACGATGCCAAGTCCAGCACAGGCGTTTCGTACTCGGTGAAGAAAGGGGCACGGTCGTGTGTGTGCTCCTCTGTGCTGCTACTGCTTGACACGGTAGACAGAGACACAGTAGACTTAACCTGATGGATTGGTCGTGTAAGTGTAACTGCTGCTCGACCACGTCCCCGCGCATTCGCCGCGTCTCAATCGCTTGCTGTCTCCTCAAAGATTTACCGCGATTTAATGGTCACACTTTCGGTGCTAGAAGTAGAACCAGTACCAGTTTTCTTCTCTTTCTATCGATACGCAGTGCTCAGACCTCGAGCGATCTCATATGACTTCATCTTTTACGTTTACTCAGGATCAGTGTACGCGTGACGCAGTGCATTCAGATTTCAAATTCACTTAGCGCCCTTCCACAGCCTCTTTTTACCGTTTCACTTTCGCTTTCAAGTAGCAAACGGGTATTGTCAACGATGTCATAACCTTCTCGACGATGGTCGCGGCTCCCGCACCTGCGAATTCTCCAGCATCATCCTATACTTCAACGCACTCAGCTTATTACCCATCCTCGTGGTACGACGAATGCTTCATGATCTGATTAGCCACCAAAAACACTCACGCCCCGTACTGTCTCTGGTCCTTCAACAACCGAACGTCCTGATCCCTGAAGAACTTCAGGCTGACCATCTTCTGCAAGCGCCAGCGGAGCGCCTGGTGCGAAGCCGCGTTCGGATGTTTCAAAAAAGCCTGGAATCAGTGGTAGTCCGTGGCGTTCATATTCCGTCCCTTGTAGTTCTACCGTTTACCCTGGCCCTGCTGAATGGCCTAACGCTCGATTTGTGACACCTACTCGTAGTCTCACTCGTAGACCTTCCGTGAAATCGGGTACTTGCTGTACTGCATAAAATTCTCATTCTCGTTACTAGCTCTTCGCTGCCGTGCACTCCACGTTGCAGAATCAACAGGTGCCTCTGAAGCGGCCCTGCGCCTGGTAGAACGCGCTCTTGCAGTCGTCGCGGTTGTCGCACTCACGAATGCACCCCTCCGGCGAGTCGAAGTATAGATTGCTGCCCATGCTCACCTTGTGCGTGTCGCACGATCGGATGATGGTCTGCGTCTCGTGGCCTTCGAGGTTGTTTTACCTACTAGCGTAGGTCACTACATAGCGCCGTTGTAGTTATGGTTACTACAGTCAGTGGCCGCTGCGTTGCACCGCTCTATTCAAATAATTAACTCTACTATCCCGTCAGGCTTTTCATGTACCCCCTACTATCACAGTCTGAAGTGGTCCTGCATGCTGAGCACCACGCACTCCGGCCGTTTGAACTCGAACTTGCTCATGTAGCTGTAGCCAGACCTACTACGAGCCTGAACAGCAGATTTTATTTTTCGACACCGCATAGTAGTGCTTGTACATGTGGAACTTTTCGCGCTTAAGTCGGTTGGTGCGGGAGAGCGCGTTGTGGCGCATCTTGGGGTAGTAAGAGAGCGCGTTGGCGACAGACTGCATGGATGCGGAGAGCTCGTAGTTGTAGGTAATATTCGAACTCGTTACGTTATGGCGAAGGTAATCGTACTCGCTAACATTTTTTGTAGGCAAGTTACCAATCACGAAGTTGTTCCGTCACAGAAATCGGTTGATTTGCTATGAGTCGTCAACAACGGCATTGTCTCTATCTGAGCTTGAAGCTCACGCACCTCACCCATTCGCTTACTCGCCCGCTCGTCCGTCCTCATCGAAGAAGTGTTAAAGGCATCACAGTATACCCTGTGGCAGAAGGTGACTCAAAGATCCTTGCAGGAATGTCGTCTTTTCGGAGAGCAGGCAAACCTTCAGAGCGTCAGCGATATCATCATCTTTATCTGACGACCGCTATCTTGCACTGAACGTTGTCTCTCAGACGTGGTTCGCGGCCCCAACGCACAGTGGCGCAGCTGCAGATATCGTTGCCACAAAAATCGTTCGACTGAGTGTCCGACTGCGGCTGCAGCTGCTACTGCTGCTGCTACTTGACGACATCTTATATTTGTACCCAAGCGCACTTCTGGCACTCGTATGTCACTTTTTCAAAAACAGAAACTACTCGACGTCGCCACGGCATCGGTAGCGAAAAAATTGTACTCTTTTGTACGCTCAAGATCGATTTAGATATTTTTCACAAACATCGCCACACGAAATAAAAGTGTAGAGTCCCACTTCTTACAGTTTCGCTTGGATAAATGGATTTGGATAAAGATTGTGTTTGTGATATCAGAGATTATAAAGGACAACCACATCGACGAATATAAACTTAAACCTACAATGAATAATTGCTAGTGCTAAAAATACAAAGTATCCATGAAAATATACCAGTTGCAGTTTCATAAAGCGTTGACCCGTTCTTGATACGTCTAGCGTAGGACGAGACAGACTCGTGAAGAACAAATTTGCGAACACTTCAGAAGTCAATGGAGCTAGCTGCATTCACATAATTCTTCTGGATCTAGTTTGAAGAGTCGGTCGGACGCACTCAATGAGATTTGCTCGGGTACCAACTCGAAGTCAAAATTCTAACTATTAATTTGGGAGACCTAGCCTGTCAAAGCATTGCAATAATTGATAGGACGCTACACTCTGACAGACACATACTTACTCGGCGCTACTCGCTACTCACTCTGAACACACGTAGAAACAACTGCAACCTCTTCAAAAATTATACTATATCTACAATATTGTTATTGACCAAACTTTCAATCAGATGCTAATGCTACGGCTATGCCTGAGTCTCGACCTTATAGTAGAGATGTCTTACTGTTTATTCCGCTCGGGCTCGTGGTCGTGCTGCTCCTGCTCGTTGACCGGGCTGCTCTTGCCCAATACGCGATCAATGGCGACCACCACCGGTGTCGAATCGATAGGGTTCATCGGCGTCCGTACATGCGGCTCCGTGGACTTCGCCAGCCTCTTTGCTCTGTTCCGGTCCGTCTTGGTCTGCTTCACGCCGATGCCGAACGGCGACGCACTCGAGGCTGACGTGACCGAGTATGGAGAGCCTTCCATCTCACTAGAACTGTTTCCTCTGGTGAATGTTTTCGGCGCAAGCTCGTCCAGCTTCTTGACGATCTTCACCGAGTTGTCGTACTTCTCGGCTGCTACGTGGAAATCGTTCATCTGCTCCTATTCAGTTCTGTTGCTGTCACTGTTGCTACTGGTGCTACGGAGCTTCTCCAGCACCTCTGCATAGTGTCTCTCCATCAGTTTCTACCAGTCTAAAGCAGTCCGTTCCGTGGTAGGTAGCTCGCCGTCGATAGCAATGCCGAAGTCGCTAAAGATTCGTTCAGCTTTACCCTTGTCAGTAACGTCTGCGTCGATTCCGCCTGGATTTCATACACAGCTTGCCACCTACTCAATGTCACCGAGGATGATCCTCGCGATTAGGAAGGTAGTTCCATTTTCCTTATACCGCTTCTTTACCTCGCCCAGCGCGCCTATTCTTCAGTTCTTCGTATCTTCGTAGAAGTTCTCGAAGACGTCCGCCGGCCCCTTCGTAATCAGCTCTTTCAGCCAAGCGGCTAAGATACTGTGGCTGGTGTTCTCCATGTCGCTGATCTAACGCCTATTGATACGACCGAGTTCGTTCTTCAGCGCATCGATCGGGTGCATCGCCACCTTGTCGCGGATAAATTTAAGCAATGAAGACAACGTGCCCGGCGCGTAGGTGTTGTTGTCGTCGTTCAGGCCAGCGCGCACAGCCTCTGCGGGCAGTCGGCGATCGTTAGAGAACGAGGAAATAACCGTCATCTCTAAGAGGTGGTGTAGCTCGTCGTGTTGTTCCCAGTTCTCGTACTTCTCGCAGATATCAGGGCGCTATTTCACGAACTTGTCTAATCACCGATCGTAACGGTCTCCTTTTTGCGCTAGCACGGAAAAGAAGCTGGGTAACGTAAACTCAGCCGGTTTCCTGACCAGTCTTTTTAGCTGTTCTTTGGCGTGGTCGGAAAGACCAGAGATGTCGATACCGAGCGACGCCGGGTCACTGCTCCCGTTTGACGAGCTATGGTCGTCTGCCGTCATGGCGATTTTCGTCTTCTGCTCTTTGCCGGGCGAGGGTGGGTTCCTTCGAATGACCTGCCTATAGCTTTCGTAGAACCGTGGGCAAAGGGCAATGCAGAAGTCGTACCAGGCGACGAGTAGCCCAGGGCCGTTTTTCTTGAAATCGGAGAAAGCGCCCTTTAAGACGGCCTGTTAGACGCCTGTGTGTTTGTGCAGGGCCTTAGCCATCTCTTCAACAATTTTGGGATCTTTGTGTTGCACATAGTGCGGAAACCCACGCATGAACCACCACATCCCGGCCGCGCCTGTCGTCTGATACGTTTTTGTGATCGCGCTATTCTGCTGCTTCGCTTAGACGTAATCGGACCACTGGTCGATAGTTGTAGGGATTTCCACCTGGAAGTACGTGTGCCAGTCGGGCTCCCAGGGTTGCTCGCCGGCGCCTGTGAAGTCGAAGAACATGTGCAGGTTGTGGAAGCCGGTGTACATGTTGCGCAGCTTATGGCGCCGCTCTGACTCACTATCTGCTTGTGCCGCTGGCAAGAAATCCAGATACATCACCCAAAAGTTATCCGGCCAGTAGTGGTCGATCGGCACCGACGGCGTCGTCGAGGAAGGCGATACTTGAGGCGTCGCCATTTTTGATCTTTCAGTATTTAGACTTTTATTCAATTGAAAAACTCACGACTTATAGTTATAGAACAATCTATGATTTACTTCTTCTTTTCATCTCATCTGATCTGCATCAAAAAAATCAAAAACTATACAATTTATACACACTCTCAGTAAAGGGTAACATCAAGCAGGAGTTGACTATTCAGGATATCAATGTATGATTGACGCTCCCTCGGATAATGCGATGAGACGCGATATATTTGACATTGAGTCTGGATACGGAAAGAATAAATACACTTGCCCACGCTTAGTCCAACGAATCAACCTTCATCAGTCAAAATATTCAATTTCAAGCATCAATTCAATGTGAACAAAGAGCTATTGATGAATATTGACATCATGATTAAAATCAAACTTTTTATCAGTAGTCGACTTCAAAATCATCCATTCATAATCAACTACAACTTCAACATCGATAGTATTTCGTTAAGCGCCGCCTTGATGCGCAGCCGTCTGCATCATCACGCTATTCTCAATGTCCATTTTCTTCTTCTCCTTCATCTCTTGATTCCGAACCTTCTGTTTTTTTTTCTCGTTCGACCGTCTGCAACTCGCCTCTACTTCTTCAGCGGTGACGGTCGTGTTGGCTTGCTGATGGCAGTCGAACATTCCACCGTTCTTACCTTTTCCTTCACCAGAGGCAACGCCCAGTTTCCGCGCCTGTCTGCACCGTGTTGCACTCACGTCAACGCCTACTCACAGCATTCCCCGTCAGTTTCACACCGCCAGTACCGTGCCCGCTCCGCAAAAGGGGTCTACCACGCAGTCAAACCCGAAGTTATACCGCAGCCACCCGACCAGCTGTTCAGTAACGCCTAGTCCCATGCACCGCTGCCGGTTGCGGATCTGCGTCGGCTTTTCGCCGCGCTTGATGATGTCGTTGAGCATGATGCCACCATCGTTCCAGTGTTTGCCCCATTCGAACACAGGCGTCTTCAACACACGCGTGTACATCTTGATCTTGCTGCTGCTGCGGCTGCCGGCAGCAGCATCAGTATCACCGCCGCCAAAGACCAGCATGTGCCTCGACGCGTCTGCGCACGCCATAGTAGCCGACTCGTGGACCTGGTAGCGGGTTTGCTACAACTGCTCGGCGCTTCACGACGGAAAGCAGACGTAGAGTGCGCCGGACGCGGGATCGCGGAACAAGTTCTTGTTCCGGATCTTCAGAAAGTCGCGTGGTGCGTCTGTGTCGCGGGGTGCTTCGGTTTTCTGGTCGTCCGCTCCAACTGCAACTGCCCGTGGTGCTGGGACTGCTTGCGACTGGGGCTAAGTTTTAGCCTGCCAGTCGCCGACGCTGTACACCTCGGCGCTCATCTTAGGATTGCCCTTCACAAAGCACATCAGATGCGTGAACCGCGGATTGCCACCTTTGTACTGATGCGCGCCACCCGGATTATTTCCTTTTGCACCCGCCAGTCCGTCGCCACCTTCACTATCCTCGAAGTTGCACACCTTATGCCACGCCATCTGGATGCGTTCCGCAGGCTCAACTCACTCCAGTTCTAGATCTTCCTCGAGCTGCGTCGCCGCGAGCTGCACCAAAAAAGCTTTGTCCACCTGGATGGGAGCATGCGTCGTTTCACTCGCGCGCACCCGCACGTCAGTCTGGTAGAAGATGCAGATGGAGTTTGCCGGCAGTGCGCGCAGCGTGACCTTGGTAGCGTCGATGAACCATGTCTTCCATGCGGCGAAAAGTGACCGAAAGTCAGCTCATGACATGTTCAGGTCGTTGTGGGCCTGCTACTGTGACTGTGTTTCTTACTTCACCTTACACGCATCAACATCATCAACACCATCCTTCTCCTTATCTTTGTCGCCCAAGCCATCTTTTAGAAACGTCCGCATCTCACAGAAGTCTGGCAAGCTGGTGACGATACAAAAAGGTGCACAACGCGAAGTCTATCGACCGTGTTCCGCCGCCAGCTCGCGGACGGCGGCGTCAGCCTTACCGCTGCGAAGAAATTCGACCGCGTCTTCCATGTAGACAGATCGCAAAAAAGGCGCCGCAGCATTTGCTGTGTCAGGCGATGCAGTTGCTGCGCCTGGCGATGCAGTTGCTGTGTCTGCGTGCTGCGACTGTTCGGACATTGTGGCTTTGGTAGGTTTTGATCCCATCTCTTCAAATCTATATTTATGTGAAGTAGCAATCGGCGCTTCAGTCTGGTGTACTGTAGTAGTTGTAGGGGTCATGCAATTTGTATTAGAGTTCACGTTCTAGAAATTAAAGAAAAGGTCGTGGCGTGGTCTCGAAGCAAGAAGAGATAGAAGAAAGAGAGTCGTCGAGCGCAACAAAAAAAATTTGCATCTGTAACAGGAGCATATTTGCAACAACATCATATTCATGATCATGAGTTTCATCAGTCTGCACCGCTGAAGCAGGCGTATTCTAGAATAAGCTCCACTGCAACTATCCTTTACGATCCACTGCAACACCCGCCCTTCGGCGCACACGAGCCACCGGCAGCTGCCGCCGCTGCAGCTTCTTTCTGTGCTTTCATCTCCTTCTGAAACTGACCGCATGGATCACACCCTGGTTGACCTGGTTTGCACTGGCAGTCGTCTCCGCACGTGCAATTCGGGTTCGGACAGCCACCTAAAGAAAGACATTTATTTCACAAGTTTTAGTTTTAAATTTAAGTAATCAACAATTTATATTTAAGTTCCCAACGCCACTACCTGCGACTCGTCTCGTCAACTTAAAATCACCATCACCAAATCAAAATCAACAACCCATCTCATTTACACTACAACATCACTTCAGCCAAATCATGAGTAATTTTTAAAACGTCGAGTAGGAGTACTCCTGATTGAAGGATACAGTGTCAGTACAGTAAAATATTCTATAACTATATTCAGAAATAAATATCAATATGATTTCATCAACGATTGCATCACGATTGCAAATCTCGGACTAGCTGTAAAGCCACACTTCTTTATAACGCGTCACCTTTCTTGCCTCCCGCCGCTTCCGTCGATGGCACGAACGCTGCCCTGATTTCGTTCATTTGCACCACAAAGTCCTCTGCTGCTGCCTTCGGATCCGCCGCTTTCGATATGCCCCGCGAGATCGGGAACAGAATGCCGCTCTTTTTTCCATCAGCGGTCAGACCCGCAGCCATTGCTTCCTTCAAAGGGCCGCCCTGTGCGCCGATACCGGGCGCCAGCATCCACATGTTCGGAAACCGCTGTCGAATATTCCTGATGGCGTCCACATCTGTAGCACCCACAACAACTCCAACGTTCTTGTGCGCGGAGCCCCACTTCTCGCACAGCTCAGCCACCTTGATGTAGAGGGGCGTCTGGTCCGGGCCGGTCAAAAGCGTTTGCAGGTCGTTGCTGCCTGGGTTGCTGGTCTTGCAAAGCACAAACGCCGCCTTGTCGGCGCTGTCGACAAAAGGGGTCACGCCGTCATGGCCGAGGTAGGGCGAGACGGTCAGGCACCCACCGACCTTGAAGTTACCGATCGCGTAGGCGGCTGAGGTGGAACCGATGTCGCCTGGTGCAAATTGTTAGTAGCTAGTTGTATATTGAGAATTTTTGCTTGTTTATTTTGTTGACGATAGATGTTTATGTAAGTTTTTTCTTACTGGCTGCGTTCAAAAAATTAGTACAATATTAAGCTGTAATAATTTTTGTACATAGATACGGGAATTCGAAATTATCGCAGTTGGTAAGAAAAAATGTTCAACCAAAAATTCGTCACATTAATTGATACACTTACTTTGTGATGAAGTATCGGTCTCAAACGAATTTTTATTTATGTAACTTTTTTCTTACTGGCTGCGTTCAAAAAATTCGTCAATAATTCATACAAATAAGTATTTGTACCTGGATACGGAAATTCAGGATTATCGCAGTTGGTAAGAAAAAATGTGCAAAATAAAATTTATTCGATAAAATTATTGGCTCGCGTACTTCAAAAAGGCCAAGATAATGAAGACTAATAATTTTACCTCTCTTTGCGTCGAATACGATAGGAATCTCCGGTGGTATTGCCTTAGTCACCTCCTCCAGCGCGCTCCAGCCTGCACTACCAAACTGCTCAAAGAATGCTGCGTTCGGCTTGTACGCGACAGCAATGTGCGCCGTCGCCTCGATCAGCTTCAGACAAAACGCCTTTGCGCCATCAGCATTGTTACCGAAGCCTGCGGCTTCCAGCTCAGCCGCGTGCGGGTCGAGACCGACACAGAGCAGCGAATTCTTGGCGGCAACCTGCGCCTCGAGCTGCGGAAAGAAGGGAGCAGCGGACATTTTCAAGACACACGATACTTTTACGATTTCTTTATGTGATACAGTTTGAATTTTGCCTTGTTGCTTTATCTATGTAGTATACGTCGTAAACTGTACTTCTTAGTTTGTGTATGATGGAAGAAGAAGAAGATGTGATTGGTGCGAAGCTGGACGACGGACGAATTGTTTAGAACAGTATTGAAAGAGAACGCAAAGGCACAGCAAAGACTCGTCGCCGTACGTATCGATCCCAAGCAAAGCAACGAATGTGCAACAAATAAAGATGCAAGCATGTAGGAAGTTGAAAAGGCCTTCTGTACGTAAAAATGATATTAGGTTGGTAACTACATCAGCATGCATATTTAATAGATAAGCATAAGAACTACCGTACAAGTACATCGATGCACAAAATTCGTTCAGTTCAACATACATATCTAGTATCACGTACTCGTTGATGCTCTGATTACCATATTCTATTTCTGTATAGATTTCGATATGCGGTACTAAACGCATTTTTGTTGTGACTTTACGTTCTGATACGCAAACACACCTCTCTTCACAATCTTCAAATATCATATTTATATGTGAAACAAAATCTTTATCTTAAGACACTCACTCATTTAGAGCATCAGCACTCTCACTTACCGTGATCTTCTTCTTCCCTAACATTCAGCATCACAACCTGCTTGCTAATAACAGATACCAGTGCAGAAGCGTCGCGCAGTAGTATGAGCAACTTTTGAAACTCTACAGGATCGCGCAACCTGATACCACCTGAGCCAGGCTTGACGATTCTCGCCCTGACATACCCATCGGGTCTCACCCTTAATGATAACTCTCGTGGTTCTCACACGCACGTTGTTGTTCCTCATCCTTGTCGTCACGAGCCTAAGCCCAGTTCCCAATGTGATCAATTTTGGCATCTTGTTGCATCTGTATCTTTACTTGCGTGTATTCACCGACGAACTACATCGAGTACGTGTTTTGCGTCTTGCCATCGCGAAGCAAAAAACGCGGAAGAAATCACAACAGGCGTATCTTCTGCCAACTTCAGCTATGTGCTCGTTTGTCTAAAGCCGGAAGCAGACGAAGCAGAATCAGAAAGCGAGAGCATTCACCTTTTTAGTTCGAAACCTTCAGCCACTATCATTTCCAATAGCGTCATCAAAGCCACCGAGTTTTTATCATCGCTCACCAAGGAGTCAAAATAAAACACACTCATGGTATTGATTATCTCTTCTACCAGGGCAATTCCTTACAAATGCATGACCTATAGCAGCTTATTTTTCAACGTTCTTACTTTTTCGTGGTCGATTACTTTTCAACATCGTTTTACTTCATCCGACTCCTTTTCCTCCGAGCTCCTAAGATCATCCCTCTGAGTTAACCCGCGCAAAAACGCGCGTTTACTTTTTTCCAGAGCTATTTCATCCAAGGCATCACATTCCTTGTAAAGTACCGCCTACTCCTCGACACTTCTTATGAATTCGTCATACACACTACTAGTTCTCGCCAGACAGCCACGAAGTTACGGTTACCCTCTCTTTGGCTGGGTAAAACATGCAATCCTTGCCCTTCTGCAAAATTACAGAAGGTGGGTTGCCAGCGTGAACCGAGGTAACGAAATCGAAAGCGTTCACTAGATCCGACAAATCCTCGTATATTTGTTGTGAGTTCAGTATAAAACCTATTTTTTACGCTCAAGCTGAAGCGGTATACTGGAAGAAAGTTTTCACTCTCTTAGCTTCGGTTGTGCCATACAAGTAAACCCGCAGCTTGCTTTTTTCCGCCGCTTGTGTGTAGTCCAGTGAATCGAGTCTGTCTCTGCCAAATGAATACCGCGGCTCATTGTACCTCGGCATGGATTGGTTTACATCTTGCATCACTTCAGAATCATCGATGTTCAGAGAGTCGAGTTGGAACGCTCGTTTACCGAGGTTATACGTCTCGCCATAATTATTCACCATTCTTCAAGAAATGTGTTTCACATATGCGTCTTTGTCAATCAAGTAATTCACAAAATTAGGTAGGTGTTACAGCGGGCCATTATTCAACGGACACCAATACTTACATTTATCCTCAGAACCAGCACCAGATTTTAACTCATTATTCAGCCGCTGAACATCACCCGAAAACGACTTCCCGCCGTGGTACCCCTCCCTAAATGAATCCAACATGATTCATATACCTTCGATGTTATTGACAGTCGACGAAAGTACGTATTCGCCTTTCTCTTTGCCTGACTGCATCGTCGTTTGAGCATACTCCGTATCCTATCTCTTCACCTGTTCAAGTAAAGTGCTTTCAGTTCCACTCCCAGCATCTTTTAGTTATTCATCTTTAGAAGGAAAGAAATACTCCACTTCCTTTATGCCTTTTCATCATTTATAATACTCTCAAACCTCATCTTCAGCGTACAGATCGCCATTAAGTGCCGATAGCTGTTGTGAGTAAAGTATTCCATATTTGATTCGCGCAAGCTCCTCTGGAAAATTATTCCTCTTAGGACGATCAATACTCCCATTGTTCTACTTATGCACATTCGTTTTTCAAACGGAGCTAAGTTTGGTGTTGGTCGGAAGTCGAGTAATTGCTATACGAGACTGTGGTCCTAACGACTTGCGCGAGAGAAACTTAGACTTAGGCGGTGATGAACAGATAAACAACTTCAATCCTTCTATTATGGCATTGCTAATACATGAACCTTACTCCATAAAGCACGTATGGAACGCTACTTGTGTGTCCAGAGCTTGTTCTTAGACCTCTTCCTCGTCTTCCTGCTGTGACGGTGACGCGTGCGCGCCAAAAGGTGATTCTCACAAAACTTTCCGACGTCCAAAAGGGACCTTAGGGTCTCATCGTCACTCATACGGTAGCTCCCTCAAAGCGTGCTGAAGCGCAAGGGTTTCGGATTCATGATAGTCTCATTGATCTCCGAATCGGTCGAACGGATTAGTCATGGCCAGATCATTACCTACCTATTGCATGTAGGACTGATACTGATTCATGAAGCGCATTGGAAGTTGAAAGTGAAACTGGCGTACCTGTCGATCATGTTCATGATCTTGATGTCATCCTTGGTGCGTTCGTCGGTGTCAGGTCAAACAAAAACCCGAGATTCCCATACACTCCCGTGGGCGCTTGAATATCGGTCAACCCGCAGCGTACCGTACGCTGTAGCTCCCAGTTCTGCGTTGCACCACTGATACGACTCGTCGATATCATAGGAAAATTTCCACCAGTTGTATTCTTCAACCAATCTATCAAAGACTCGACTTCTGAGAAATCTGATGTTCAATACTGGTTGTATGTGCGTTTGTGGTAAGAAGAGTGGCCATAGAAAGGGGCGTGAAAGAGCATGACCCCCGAACGAGTATGCTCCCTCAGTTGCTGCAGCTTCCGTTCCGTCGACTCTACACCTTCTACAGCACCAGAAGCTTACGAGCGTATCATCTTTGCAGACACCTGAGATACATGCAGTACGTCCTCCAAGTTTATCTCTTGAAGTACGTCCTCTAAGTTCGAACTTAGACAGACTAAGAGCAAGGGCAAGG
>JACLAC010023776.1_pt1 | contig 41750 bp, 30 predicted proteins | sample 8027881 | NCBI WGS metagenome assembly JACLAC01 (sample SAMN15725517, study PRJNA655200) | protist metagenome | isolation source: fluorescence activated cell sorting (FACS) single amplified genomes of... | place: Spain: Blaines Bay Microbial Observatory, Mediterranean Sea | collected 2016-01-19 | reverse complement strand
AGCGGAAGTTCCGAGAAACCGTCAACGACTGTTTGATCTGCTTGATGCCAACGACGACGACACCCTGACAACTGAAGAGGCGCAGGAGTCCATTCGAAAATTCAGGGACAGGCTCAAGAGAAACTGAGCCGATAGCCACGCCAGACGCAGGGCCGGTTCCCACCGGCCACGCTACAGTGAACGGCCGGCAGGCACCGGCCGTACTCAGTACAATAATCTCGCAACATTCCGCTGCCCCTTCCGGCAAAAGCAGATGAGCTGGCCTGGCAAATTCTGCTACCCCTCGCGATATGGCCACACATCATGCTCAGAAGTAAGCGTTGTTCGGTTCTCGTCCTGGTCGTTTCGTGTTTCTGCGTGAATGCAGACGGTGCAGAGACTGTGTCGCTCGCTCCTCACACCTTCACAATTCCGAATGGATATGAACTAAAGCGTGTCGCCGGGCCTCCTCTGGTGCAGCGACCCATTCATATGTGCTTCGACGATCAGGGGATCCTGTATGTTACCGACAGTTCCGGCAACACAAAGAAAGCACCCGCTCAGCTCAGGGATCCGCAGCATCGAGTGTTGCGGCTGGTCGATCGCGACAATGACGGAGTCTTTGATCAGTCGACGGTCTTTGCCGACGACTTGCCGTTCCCGGAAAGCATTCTGGTTCATGATGGCGCTGTCTACGTCGGAGCACCACCGCACATCTGGAAACTGCGAGACACGAACGGCGACCATGTGGCGGACGAGCGAACCGAATGGTTCGATGGCGGTTCGATCGAAGGATGCGGCAACGACATGCACGGTCCTTATCGCGGACCGGACGGATTCTTCTACTGGTGCAAGGGAGCTTTCGCTCCACAGGAGCATGAGCTGAGCAATGGCAAAACGCTGAAATCGAGCGCAGCTCATATCTATCGCGCTCGGCCCGATGGCAGCCAGCTGGAAATGGTCATCACAGGCGGGATGAACAATCCCGTTGGTCTTGCATTCAGCGAAACAGGCGAGCGGTTTCTCAGCGGCACGTTCTTCGATCTTTCCAAACCCGGAAGACGTGATGGAATTCTGCATGCGGTGTACGGAGGAACGTACGGCCGCAAAAATCCGCGCGTGCTCACACCACACCCCAACACCGGAGGATTTCTGCCGACCCTGGCTCAACTGGGCCCCGCGGCACCCTCGGGCATGGTGATGCCGCGACATGGCGCGGCAGGCTTGAAAGGCGATCTCGTCCTGACGGAATTCAATACTCGCCGCGTGTCAAGGCACCGGCTCGCCAAATCCGGATCGTCACGTTCCGCAGAAACGAGCACGCTCATCGAAAGCGATCAATCCGATTTCCATCCGACTGATGTGATTGAAGATGCTGATGGCAGCCTGCTGGTTGCCGATACGGGCAGTTGGTACATGATCTGTTGTCCAACTTCCAAGATTGCCAGGCCAGATATTCTGGGTGCCATCTATCGGTTTCAAAGGAAGGATTCCCAACCCGCTGTAGACCCCCGGGGGCTACAGCTGGACTGGAACCAACCTCAGGTCTGTTGGCTTTCTGATAAGCGAACCGCAGTCGTCAAATGTGCCATCGACGCACTGGCAACAGTCAACAACATCGACGCTCTGCGTGCTGCCGGCCCTCGTCTGTCAGTGGTCTGGACATTGCATCGAATCCCCGGTCAGCGTGCGCGTGATGCGGTTCGAGAATTGTTGAGTGCTGAAGCCTCTGACGTTCGCGCAGCGGCGATTCACAGCGTGGCATTGTGGCGTGATCAAGACGCACTGAACCCGCTGATCAAGTTGCTGTCCGACGACGATCCGAAATTACGTCGCCTGGCGGCTATGGCCCTCGGCAGAATTGGCGATAGCGAAGCCGTCAAACCTCTGTTGCAGGCCTCTTCGACCCTGATGGATCCATTCCTGAGTCATGCCATCGTTTATGCACTGTATGAAATCGGGGACGTGCAAAGTCTGCCCGAAAACCATCCGCTGGGCGAACAGGTACACCTCATGCGGAAGGCCGACCAACGAAACGTTGCAACAGATGCCTATCCGGAGATTCTGCCCGCGAGATGGAGAAAGCCGAATCAGGAAAAGCAGGCTCAGCAGGAGCGACGCCTCGATGAGCTTGCAGCGTTTCTGCCAAAAGGCGACGCACAACGCGGAGCGAAACTGTTCAACAATCGAGACAAATCGAAGTGCATCACCTGTCATCTCAACGGTAAAAAGGGCGTTAGATTAGGACCGGATTTGACCTCGATTGGCGCGATTCGCAGTGAGCGGGACCTGTTGGAGGCGATTGTTTTTCCCAGTGAATCCATTGCTCGTTACCACGAGATCGTGAACGTCGTGACAAACGAAGGAAAGACAGTATCAGGCCTGCTGGTAAAGGAATCCGTGGACAAAATGTTCCTCTCGTCGGCAGAAGGAGTCGTGAAATCGGTAGCGTTTCAGGATATCGAACAGGCCAGGTACTCGGACGTCTCCTTGATGCCCGACGGGCTGGACAAGCTTCTGAAACCGGAAGAGATCGCGGATCTCGTGGCTTTTCTGAAAGAGTCGAGGCCCTCGGCAGGCAGTTTGTGAGTCAACCAGGCAACCAGTCTTTTGTCATAGCTCGGTTTCAGGGTTGGCGAGGAAAACGGCGTCATATCGTTTCCTGACCTGGCCTGCTTCACCTTCATTACTCACCGACGATGTTCTCGACCTGGCTGAAGTCCATGTTCACGATGCTTTGATCGCAGCTGCAGCCCCACTTACGATCGAGAACTCCGGCATTGACCCATTTGTGAAAACTGAACGCGGACCATGCGTGTGGGTATGTGGTGTAGCCGTGCTTTACACGGTTGAAGTGGATGTAGTCGAAGAAACATTCAAATTCGCCTTCGTCGGTGATGGGGTATTCCCAAACTCTTCGTTGCCAGATGTCACTTTCGCGATGTTTTTTCGTGAGCTTGACACCGATGTCGGTTTTGGCCGATTCCCGTAAAAGGCCCTGGTGAAGTTAGCCTTTATTCGTCCAATGCGTTTTAAGTAATCCGCGTCGCCGAATGGCAGTGAGCAAATGACGTGCATGTGGTCGGGCAATACCACAGGGGCGATAATCAGCCATGTCCCCAATATACCGTAGGGTGGGCATCGCCCATCAATCCGATTGATGAAGAGTTTACATCGCCAACCGTGAATCGTTGGTGGGCAGTGCCCACCCTACTACTCAGCAGACGATGACATGCGGAAGTTACGGACCGAGAGTTCCCCGTGAGCGAAGGTGAGCATGACCATGTTCTTGTTGCGGGCGAGTGCGGCGTGACTGATTTCGGTTTGAAAGTCGCCGATGGTCAGTATCGCCCGCTTTCCCTTCACGTCGAGTTTCACTGGCACCCACTTTTCGTTGACGGCGGGAAGATCAGGCATACTCTGCGGCTTGATCGTATCTCCCTTGTTCTGCTTCGATGACTTTGTCGACCAGGCAATGATGCGCGTGGGAACTTTGGACATGCCGGCAGGGGCATCTGGTCGTTCGTCGGCCAGCGTGACTCGGAAAATGTGACCGTCACCATTCAGCGTAAAGACTACGCGCTGACAATCCGCCGCTTTCATCTCGAACTGAATGCTGGCGTCGCTGAACTGGCGAGGCCACTTCAGAATCGGGCCGTGGTTCTTAAACTGCCTGTAGAGATCAGGGTCGGCGACGCAGCTGGCGATCCCGTTTTCAAATCTCCATTCGCCGCGTTCTGCCAATCGGCCTTCCAGCTTCGGGCCGCCGAACTCGTCAACGAATTCTTCGCCAACTGCCAGAGTTGCGGGGATCATCAGTGCGATGGCAACACAGATTATTGTCTTAATCATTTGGACTCCAGGGTCTCTCACTAAGGCACGAAAGCACAAAGAACGAAGAGAATCGCTTAGTGCCCTTGTGTCTTTGTGCGAATCCTCAAACTGACGTCTATCATACTCGGCGATACTGATTTCCGTGCCCGCCTTACGAATCAGGGGCGCCATTCCAGAAGATTGGGCAAATGATGTGCAATCCGTTGTCCGGTGGGAATTTTCGAGAAAACCAGTCTGGAATCGGTCGCGGGCGTACTTGGAGGCAACAGATCCGACCTGCACGTAGAACACAGGCCCCGCCGCAGGGCCCGAAGCTCAGCAAATGGAACAGGAAATCACGCGATGAACGAATCTGAGGCCCCAAACTCTCGCCTGAATCGTCGTGACCTCGTGAAGGGCGTGGCCGCTGCTGGCGTGGCTTTGACAGCCGGTATCGATGGCACACCCCAGACGGCCGCTGCGGTGCCGGCTCGCGACAATCGGATTACCAAAGAGAACGCCAGGCCGGGTACGCGGGATTGGTTGCTCACGAAGACGGACATCACTGCCAACGAGCCGGTGGAGTTGTGGCGCAGTCCGCAGATCGAAGGCTACTGCTCCGAAACGAGCGTGGCCGCCGGAGACACGCTCAGGATCATGGTAAGCACGAACCCGGTGTCGGAGTTCGATCTGGAGATCTTTCGCACCGGTTACTACGGCGGTGACGGCGGGCGGTCGGTGAAGAAGTACGAATCGATTCAGGGCAAGACGCAGCCCGTTCCGCCGGTTGGCAAACGCCGCGTTCGTGAATGTACGTGGGAAGCGTCGGTGGACCTGACGATTCCCGAAGATTGGCTCAGCGGCGTCTACCTCGGCAAACTCACCGCGAAAGAGGAAGGCGTGCAGAGCTACGTCATCTTCATTGTGCGTGACGACCGGCCGTGCGACCTGCTGTTCCAGTGCAGCGACATGACCTGGTCCGCCTACAACAGCTGGCCCACCAACGAGTATTCGCTCTACCACAACGATGCGAACGGCTACACCGGATACAGGAAGCGGAAGAAATGGAGCACCAACCCGAAGGATACCGGGTGGGTGAGTTTTGATCGTCCGTACTCACAATTCTGCCAGGACCACCTTGTCAAGTTTTCCAATTCGGTGGGGACCGGCGAGTTCCTGCCCTGGGAGTTCCCGCTCTCGTACTGGATCGAGCAGCAGGGTTATGACGTGTCGTACATCTCGAACGTGGATACGCACAGGCACGGCCCGAGGCTGCAGCGTACCAAAGGATTCATCTCGGTGGGGCATGATGAGTACTGGACACGGCAGATGTACGACAACGTTGCCGCCGCCCGTGATGCGGGTGTGAACCTGGCATTCCTGAGCGGAAACTCGGTCTGGGGCATGGTGCCGCTCACACCCTCCAGCGCGGGACAGGATCACCGTGTCTTCAGCCGAGGCAGCGTGTTCGTCGGTGAGTTCGCTTTTGAGGAGTTGCGCCCGGAACTAAGGCGAAAAGCAAAGGAGCGGATTGGTGATTTTCCGCCGGGGCCTGATGGGGCGCTGCTCATGGGCGGTCGGATGGGATCCAACTCAATCAGCCCCGCGGGCGGACCCTGGACCTGCGCCGTCCCTGAACACTGGCTGTATGAAGGCACGGGTATGAAAAAGGGCGACGCTGTCGAAGGCCTGATTGGCTGGGAATGGCACAGCCACCCGGCGAGGGAGCTGCCCGGTCATGAGGTCCTGACCGATGGTAAGCCCATGCGGAAGAACGGCAAGCCGTTTCAGACTCACATGGCGACCATCTACGACGGCCCCAGAGGCAACGTGGTCTTCAATGCCGGGACGATCTGGTGGGCCCGGGGTGTGTCCTCGCCCCCGGGTCACGTTTTGCCCGCTAAGACGCAAGGCCCGGACCCACGCGTGCAGCGCATGATGGCAAATGTATTTGATCGGTTTATCAGTTAATGCCCGACAAATGGAAAAAAGAAAACGTGCGATAAGAATTCTGGAAGCAGTTCCAAAAGGTAACCCGATGCGTGAGCGAGGGATGAAAACAAAACGACTCTCAGTCCCTCGCTCACGCATTGGGTTTCCATTCAAGGTTCTCGGACCGCTTCCAGGAACAATCATCGCAGCGCTTCTGCTGATGCAGAGTACTGTCCGCGCCAAAGAACCGCATCGCTCGAAAACCTCATCCGATCGGCCCAACGTCCTGTTCATCACTTCCGATGGCCTCGGCCACCAGCTGAGTTGCTGCGGCGACAAAGTCATCGGAACTCCCAACCTCGACGCATCCGCAGCGCACGACAACAAACGAGTTTAAGCAGGTTTCAGAGAAGAATTGAAATGCGAACAAAACTAGCAGGCATCTTCCTTTTCTTTCTGGCTACCGTTAGCACAGTTGAGGCCAAAGAGATCAACATTCTGTTCATGGGAAACAGCTTCACGTACCGGCATGATCTGGCACAACTGGCCAAGCGGATCTTTGAAGAAGGAAAGCCAGACCTGACGGTGAATGTCGAACAGATCATCTACGGCGGGCAGGATCTGTTTCGGCACCATGACCTCTACTTCTCCGAGACCGCGGTCCGTCTGAACTCCATCACGATCTCCGAGATCGAAAAGAAGGCGGCAGCCATCGAGTCCATGCTGGCAATGAAAGAACCGCCCGAGTTCTACACAGGCTATTACAACAGAGCAGGTCGCAAGCCTCGTCCCTGGTCGCAGAACCGAAAGAACCTCCAGAGGGCGGCGGGGGTTCAGAAGATGTTGAGGCAACGCATCGAAAACGGGGGGCGGGTGAAGTGGGACTACCTGGTGTTGCAGAGTTGGATGGATGTGGTGGCTGACGTGGATGCAGGTTACGGCGAGTATGCACAGAAATGGGCCAGGCTCGCAGAACAGGAGGGGATCAAAGTGATCCTGTATGTCACGGCCCCACACGCGCAGAATCAGGAGCCGGTGGCGAAGCCGATCGAATCAAAGCGAACGGCGATGGAGATGAAAACCGTTCAGCAACTGGCCGAGCGTATCAAGCCGCATGCGGTGGTGCCGGTTGGCCTGGGGATCAAAAAGATTCAGCAGGGCGGTACCGACTTGAGGTTCCGCTATGTCAATGACGGTCACCTCAATCAATACTGCGCCTTTCTCACTGCGAACATGTTTTACGCTTCCTTCTTCAAGGAAAGTACGGAAGGGTTCGCGTTCGACACGGTGGTTGAGAACAAGGACAAAGGCAAGGGTAAGGGGAAGGACCCGGACGGAGGCGACGCGAAAGTTGTCTTTGAAGAAAACACTAAAATGCTTCTTCAGAAAGCCGCTTACGACACCGTGATGGAGTTCTCTGCCGGAATTAGACAGTAGCCCCTACCGTCTAAGACACGCAATCTGTTTTCATGAATGCAAACCCAAATCAAAGGAATCATACAACCATGAACAAAAAACGCCCCATCCTGCTGCTTGCGATGCTCGCCCTGGCGACCACCGCGCCGTTCTCAAATGCGCAAGCCCAACTGCCCACCGAATCGCGATTGGCTCAATTGCTAAAACGTTTTCCCGCAGCGGATGCGAATGGCGATGGGAAACTGACCCAGGAGGAGTTTAATGCCGCACGCCGGAAGTTCCTGCAATCCAGACAGGGCAATGGACGCCCGGCGGTGGCAGCGAAAACAGCGTTGGGATTATTTGATCCAGGATGGGACAAGGATGAATTTCCCCCGCACGCAGTCAGTCTCAAAACGCCTGAAGAGATCATGGCCATTTATAAACGCGGTGCGGCGGGTCGCACTTATGCGGAGGCAGTCGACGCCATGTCCTTTCCCAAACCTGCCGATGGCATCATGCGCATCGTGGGGACAGGACACAGCTTCACCGCGCCCGGCTACAGAACCTTACCCGCCATCACCCAGGCTGCCGGTTTCGAGCAGCCCCTTTCCCTGCATAACGGCGGTGGCATCACCGGCAGCACACGGTACAAATGGGAGCAGGAAAACGGCATCTTCGAATTTGATGGCAAGCCACTGCCCAAACTCCTGGCCGCTATTTCCAACGCCGAATGGGAGGCGATGATGTGGGGCCCCTACGGCAATGATCGTCCGGAATTCTACACATGTTGGATCAATTTCTGTGAAAAATATAATCCCGGCATGAAGTATTTTCTCATCGACACATGGCCCGCACCGGGACAGGTCCGGAAAGTCTTCAGCCTCAAAGCAAACCCGGAATCTGAATCGTTCTTCACCGAGGCGGTCTACGATCAACTCAGTGCCCACGCGAATGCCGGTTTTGGAAGCCTCGTGAAAACGCTGCGCCAATCAACCGATAAGGTATACATCATGCCGACGCACGCTGCGATGACAGAGGTGGCCAAGCGGTTCATTCGAGGCGAACTTCCCGGCATTGAGGGCCTGTATAAAGTCATTGGCGGAAAGAAGCGTTCGATCTGGGCAGACAAAATCGGCCACATCAGCCCGGGCTTCGACCGCCTGGAGGGTTATGTCTTTTACGCCACGCTCTATGGTAAATCGCCGGAGCTCATTTCAGCGCCCATCAAGTTCAATCAGAACCCAGAGTTCCTAACCGCCGACATCGACAAAATGTTCCGCCAAATAGCCTGGAAAGCGGTGGTGGAGCATCCCCTCTCCGGCGTTACAGACAAGAACAAAAACGGCATCGGCGATCACCTGGAGTAGCGTTCCACTAAAGCGTTGCCTCAACAGTTGCTTTTGCGGCTCATACGTGATGCCGCCGGGCGCAAGTCATTCGGGAATTGTCGGTAAACAAGGAATATCAGACCATGAGAAAATTCCACACCAAACCTACTCTATGGTTGGTCGCGTTAGTTTGTGTCTTGTCGCTGTTTTCAACGACTCTCTTGGGGGCGGAAAAAACACCGACCCATTCACATGTATCCTACGGACCCGAGGAACGACAATGGCTGAATCTTTACTTGCCGTCCGGCAGTGAGCCTGCCCCGGTTTTTATTTACGCCCACCATAACGGGTCGACCGCAGATGATGTTAACACTTCGTGGGCTGACCCATCGGTGGCAGCTGGGATTGCGATCGTTAGTTGGGAATCCATTGCGAAGGTTCAAGGTCTTGCCGATTTTCAAACCTGCGCGGCGGATGCCAAGGTCATGTTCGCATGGGTGAAAAAAAATGCGGCGACCTATAACTTCGATATCAATAAAATTTTTATCGGCGGACAATCGCGTGGAAGCTTTGTGAGCTGGGAACTCGCTCACTCCAGAGACCCAGGCATTGTCGGGATTTATATGGGACAAGCCCTGCCCGGGAGAACATTTAATGAACGTCTGTTAGAGCCGATTACGAAAAAGGCGCCCCCTATATTTCTTGCCTACCGCAAAGAACCCGGAGTAGTGGGGGATATTCACGATCCTGCGCATGGTCTGAGGGTTATCGACCGCTATAAAGAACTCGGTATCGGGGATAGAGCTGAATTGGTCCATAGCCTTAATGGCACTGGCAATAATCAAGTTATCCAATTTCTTCCTAAGTTCGTTGAATCGGTAATCGATATTAAGCGAACAGAGTAAATCTGCCGTCTCATAAAACCTGCGTCTATCTCCAGGCAAAGGAGACCATCTTGAGTGTCAGGTAGTCCCGGGCTACGGTGTTTAACGCTAACCAATTCATCTCGAAACACGCCGCCTTTTTCAACTCTCCCGTCAAACACAAATTTCAACAGTAACCCGTGTTTAACCGCTTCGCGGTATTAAGACTCTCAACGCCAGACTCATGACTCAAACGCTTTCCAGAGAGCTGCCTCGTGGGTTTCGCCGATGGGGATGATGCGATTGACGGGGGCTCCATGTCCAATTCCCAGCCTGCCCCTCTCCTCGGCGTTCGTATCTCAGTGATTCGCTGGCGATTGACCACGAATTTGCGATGGACACAAGCGACAGAGAATTCTGCCAGAATGTGTGTCTGGAATCGGGTGCAGGCGTACTTGGTTCACGGAGCCCCAGTGAACGACACGCCCCTGATTCAGCAATACAGGCACGCAAGGAAACCACCATGCGCCATCTCATTAACACCGCGGTCATCCTCCTCTTCGTCACCTTGCCCGCGGCAGCGCAAAACGAAAAGCGGCCCGAACCCAATGTCTCCGCCGAGACCCTCGCCCTCTACGTGCCCAGTGAGTTCAAGGGCGTGCAGTACCGCTTGATGAAACCGATCGACTTCGACCCCGGCAAAACCTATCCCCTAATCCTCAGCCTGCACGGCGGCAGCGGACGCGGCACGCACAACATCAGGAACATCCTCATCTGGAACGAGTATTTGGCCGACGAAGACCTCCGCCGCAAGCACCCCGCCTTCGTGCTGGCGCCGCAGTCCAACGGCCGCTGGCTCGACAATACCTCGGATATCAAGCTCTATCCCGAACCCGGTTCGATCACCATCGATGACCTGCCCGAAAGCATGCACAAGGTCGGCCCCCGAATCATCGAACGCATCGAAGAATCTGCCCGCGCCCCTGAGCCCGCCTACGGCGTGCTCGATGAGGTCCTTGAACTCATCGACACGAAACTCAGCAAGCAATACAAGATCGACGCCGACCGCGTCTATGTGCTCGGCCACTCCATGGGCGGCATGGGGACCTTCACCGCCGTCTACCAGCATCCTGACCGCTTCGCCGCCGCCATCCCCTCGGCCGGATTCTTCGCCCCCTGGCTCGACACCAAGCGCATTCAGGATGTGCCACTTTGGATCTTTCACGGCAAACCTGACAAAGTGGTGGACTACAGTGGGTCGCGGCATGTGTTTGAGCGGCTAAACAAGTTAAACGGCAACGCCAAGTTCACAACGCTGCCGGGCGTGGGGCACGGCTCGAAGAACAGCCCTGCGTTTAGGTATACGGGAGACGTCCCCCTAAAACGCTACATCACTGAGTACGCTTCAGACCGCTGCGACAGGACAGATCATGTCTGGGACTGGTTGTTCAGGCAGAAGCGGTGAATCCTAGGGCTGACACCTTTATCACATACCAGAAGGTGACGCACAGCTCCTGGCGTCCCACCTGGAAAGCCCCCGGACATTCAAGCCGCTTTTTGAACAGGGAAATCTTGAAATGAAAATGGCGAAGCCAACACCGATGCTGTTTCTGGCGGTCCTGCAGTTCTGCGTCATGACATCACACACTCACGCGGCGACGCCGCATAGCAATCAAACGGAACGTTTGAATGTATTGTTCATCGCCATCGATGATCTGAACGACTGGACGGACACGCTGAAGGGCAACCCCCAGGCCAGGACGCCGCACATGGATCAGCTGGCGTCCAAAGGAATGGTCTTTGCGAATGCCCATTGCGCGGCACCCGCCTGCGGTCCTTCACGGTCTGCCATCATGAGCGGGATCAGGCCGTCGACTTCAGGCAATTACATCAACAAGAGTTCGCTGACACATAACCCGATACTGAACAACTCGGTTTTGCTGCCTGAGTTTTTTCAGCAGAATGGCTACTACGTTTGTGGCGCCGGAAAACTGTTTCACGGTTACCATTTCAATTATGAAATCAAAGGGCGGGGCTTTGATGAATATTTCCCGAGTAAGACGCAGGATTTGCCCTCGTTCGCGGGGCTCAAGTTTTCCTCTAAGCTTCCTCTAGGCGGATGGGCGAGGCAGGCCGATTGGGGCCCCCTTCGTCCCGACGTGACGGTGGACGACCACCCTGACGGCATCACCGCCAATTGGGCGACGGAGAAATTGCGCGAGGGCGAGCTGCAGCAACCCTTCTTTCTGGGAGCCGGCATCTTTCAGCCTCATCTGCCCAACTATGCACCTCAGAAATATTTTGATCGATTCCCTCTGGATGAAATCGAGCTTCCGGAAGGTTATCTGGAAGACGACCTGGATGATGTGCCTGCGGCCCATGCAAAGATGGCTCACAATCCGTGGCTGAAGAGAATCAGAGCGACTGGCCAGTGGAAACCCGCCATCCAGGCATACCTGGCATGCACATCCATGGTGGATGACCTTATTGGCCAAATCGTTGGGGCGCTGGACAAATCAAAGTACGCTGACAATACGATCATTGTGTTGTGGAGCGATCATGGCTTTCAGCTCGGCGAAAAAGAGCGATGGGCAAAATACTCCCTTTGGGAAAGAGCCACGCGGGTCAACTTCCTGTGGGTGGCACCAGGAGTGACCAAGCCTGGAATAGTCACCAACAAGCCGGCGAACCTGCTGGACATATATCCGACCCTGGCCTCATTGACTGGAATCGAGCCACCTGAAGACCAGCTGGAAGGCAACGATCTGACTGTATTGATGAGGAATCCGGATGCCGCATGGGATGATACGACGGTCACCACGTTCGGATACAAGAACTACGGCGTTCGTTCCGAACGGCACCGGTACATTGTTTACGAAGACGGGACCGAAGAATTGTACGACCATACGAAGGACAAGTGGGAGTGGAAGAACCTCGCGGGCAATCCTGAATACGCGGCGATCAAAGAGAAGATGCGCAAAGGGATTCCTGTGCATCATGAACCAGCCGGCGTGACATATGTAGTGCCGAAACGCGGACGTTAGCAGGACGCTGCAGAAAACGGGCGAGGAAAACGGGGTCGGGCACCAGAAACCGGAACGGCCCAAAGGGTGCTTCGCATTTTTGATACCCGCCCCTGTTTTCCGGCGAATGATCCAAACCCACTTTTTAGCTGTGACAAAAGCACTAGCGCGGACCTACGGAAACTCAACATATACAAGGCATGCCAAATGAAGGCTTTTATTATGACTAATCTGCGAGACAGAAAGGCGATCCTGTTTCAGTGCATTACAGCAGCCATTCTGGTGCTGATGCCTTGCCCCGGCCGGGTATCGGCAGAGCAGGAGGATGGAATACGAAAACAGGCGATAGAGCTTGGGCCCGGTTCCGCGCATCCCGTCACAACAGGCGAGGTCAGGGTGGAACTTGAAAAGTTCTTTCTCGAGGGGGATCCACATGCGTGTGGGATCATCTGGGACGTCACGGTGGACGAGGAGAAAGGCGAACTCTTTGTGCTGTGCGAGCCCAAGAGAGTCGGAGGTGTGGGGGAAGTGCGCGTCTTCGATCGGAGCGGAGCGTATTTGAGAACCATTATGCCGCTGAATCCCACCCTTCCTCATGCAAGCGTGCGGGACGTCACCCAAAAGGTCGTGCGGGAGGACGGAACGGAATTGATTGTTCCGAAGTTTGATCTGAGCTGGGGCGAACCCTCGTTCTATGGCTCGTTCTGGGATTCGCATAAGAAGATTGCGCTGGCGCCCGATGGTGACCTTGTCATCTCGGACCTCTACCGAGGCAAGCTCATGAGAATGGGCCCCGATGGCAGCCTGCCCGAGGAGGGCTGGAATTCGGGTTTTGCCGTTCACGTGCAGGGAAAGCGGGGCAGCGCTATCGTGAATTACCTGCCCTTCGGTTCCCTGCGCTATCCGTATTTTCACTTTGGGCCTGACGGTTCGATGTATGTATCGGGCGGGCAAAGTTCCTTCGAGGCGAAGTACCATCACTACAACCTGGAAGGCGGAGTCAACAAAGCGCGCTATCACTTCCCGGTAAAGGGAGACCGAAGCAGTTACGTGTTTAAACTCGGGCTGAAACCCGGCCCGGAAGTTGAAATGCAGGGCATGGCAGGCGGGTTTAAAGAGGCCAGTGGGATTGTCGTTGACGGGGAACACATAATCGTCGCGGATTCGGGCAACAACCGCCTGCGCGTCTGCACGATAGACGGCAAAGAAGTCGCGTCGATCACACACTATATAGACAAGGGCAAGAAGGAGCCCATTTTGGATCCGACCGCGCTGGCCATGGATCGCGACAAATGCCTCTATGTGCTCATCGGTTCCGAAGCACGGCCCAAGGACCTGAAAACGGAAGGCAGCATACGGTTCGTGCAGAATGCCTTGCACAAGTCGGCCTTTGAAGAGCTTCCGCCTCCGCGAAAAGTGGTCAAGTTGAGAAACTGGAAGACGCCGGAGTTGCTGGCCAAATCTTCCCCCGTACATACGCATGTGATGCAAATAGCCGTCGATGCCGGCGTATCGCCACCACTGGTCTGGGTGGCCAACGGTGACGGGCCGGGAAGCCTGCAGCAACTGTCGGGTAAAGACCTTTCATTGAAGCAGCAATGGCGGGATGACAGCAGCACCCTGTCCAATCCGCGACAGGATAGCGGCATGCCGATCCTGAACATCGATCCTGACACGGGGCACGTGTATGTGGAAGATGATGCCCGATACCGGCACAAGAAGTTTGGCATGGTGTACCGGCTGGATCAACAGGGCAGGATCCTGAAGACTTGGGATCCCTACTTCATTGACATCGAGGAGAGTGGACTCATTTCGCCGTGGGGCGCCACCAATCTCGAGCTCGGTTTCCCGCATCCGGAAGAGCCGCTGTTCCTCGATTCCGTATTCGGAAAGGATGGCAGGATTTACCGGTGGAAACTCGGTGAGAAGGGCATCAGCGTTCTGCGCTTTGATCGCGTTGGTAATCCGATTCCTTTCGCGTCAACGGGCAAGCATGAACTGCTGGTGGATGCGGTTCCCGTCAAAGGCCGGTTTTACCAGAAGGCGCATCTCAGGAAGCAATTGACATGCTGGTGGGATGTCTACTCCGGGATGGACGTGGATCGAGAGGGCAATATCTACTACATGAATAAGCTGGATCGGTACAGGGAATTCGGGATGATGTTGCCGAACTATGCCTTGCATCGGCAACTCGACGTCTATGATTCCACCGGCAAGCTGAAGCAGAAGGCGTTGCTGGAGCTGACCAGCGTGAAAGGCATTCAGGTAGATAACGAGGGTTGTCTGTACATCGTCCACATTCCCGCCAACGGCAGAACTTTCGAAGAACGTGTCGACCGGGCCAAAGCCACTGCGCCCAGGCGATTCCCGATGAGGTCTTTTGCCCTGTCGAAGTTTGCGCCCACTGGCGGAGAACCGCTCTGGTCGCAGCCATGGGATGGCGATCATGGAATGGGTTTCATCCCGCCGAATCCTCACTGTATTTGCAGCACCCACCGGGTCAACCAGGCGCTGGATGACAACGGCTACATATACATGGCCACCAAACACAGCATCCAGATTGTTGATACGAAGACGGGCAAGCTCGTTGGTGACTTCGGCAGCTATGGAAACGCTGACTGCAAAGGAAAAGGCAGCGCGTATCCGCATCCCGAACTGCCATTCGGAAGCATCTCCAGTCTGGCGGTATGGAAAGACAAGCTGTTCGTCATGGACGTTTTGAACCGACGCCTGGTCAAATGTAACATCACCTATGACCCGGTATTGAAGAACGCCCAGTAAATATCATTTCGCATTGACGGCATTCACTGCCCCCCGGTCACGTTTTGCCCGCACATCGAACACAGGCGCAGCCACAAGGCCGGACCACGTCTAACAGCAAGTTAAAGATTATGAGAATTACGGTACTCCTGCTAACACTAGCGCTGGCCCCAATCGCCACCTCCACGGCGCAGCCGCAATCGGATGGAACGTCACGTTCCCCCAACATTTTGTTCATTGTTTCTGATGATCATGGCTGGGGTGATTTGCCGTCGAATTGGGAAAAGACCGAAGTGCGACTTCCGACTTTGGAAGCTCTGGCGGCTGAAGGTGTGCGGTTTCCGAATTACCACACGGTGCCGCTCTGCGGACCGTCTCGTGCCTGCATGTTTACCGGTCAGTACTCAACGGAAAACGGCATGTGGCGCGGCCCCGGCCAACAGCCGCTTGGATCGCCGGGATATCGCGGGATCAAGCGCGACGTAAAAATGCTCTCGGAGTATCTTGCCGATGCCGGCTACAAGACGGGAGCCTTCGGCAAATGGCACCTGGGTTCGCTGGACGGAGAAGTTCCGAACGACCGGGGGTTCGACCAGTTCCACGGGTTTCTCGGAGGGGCTCATCCGTATTGGATTAAGCCGGGCCGGTCGAAAATCGTGCATAATCGTAAACCCGATCTGAACGCCGATGGGCACGCAACTGAGTTGTTCACCGGGTGGGCCGAAGAGTTCATCCGAACGAGTGCAGAAACTGATGCGCCGTTCTTCTGCTATCTTGCCTACAACGCCGTGCACGGTCCGCTTCGCGTCGATGAATCAAAGTCGGCATCTGCGCCCGAGACCTGGGTGAAAAAAACGCTCGACCGCGGTGTCTGTTTCCTCCGCAGCGACTATGTCGCCATTCTGGAACATATGGATCACAATATCGGCCGCCTGGTTGACATGTTGGATGAGCTGGACATTGCCGACAACACGCTCGTCGTCTTCGTCAGTGACAACGGAGGTTGCACCATGGAAGAGAACGCCGCTGGTGGCCGATTCCCTGGAAACAACGGCCCATTTAGTGGAGGAAAAGCCACAACATATCAGGGCGGCCTGAACGTGCCGTTCCTGATGAACTGGAAAGGCCGACTGCCACAAGGCGTCGTATCCAGTCAGCAGACGATGCATTGCGATATCTTTGCCACCCTGTTGGATGCAGCCGCGATCCCTGTTCCGGAAGTGAATGGAAAGAATCCGGTTCGCGGGATGTCTCTGATGCCACACATGCTTTCGGCCGGGGACAAGACCATTCCGGAGCGTGCCATGATTTTTGAACTATGGGGCAACATCGGACTGCGAAAGGGCGACTACAAACTCTGGAGCGATCTCGGGAGGGAACACTCCCCGGATTGGAACGCTCTTGTCGCCGAAGTGAAGAGCACGGATCTGGCCCTCTTCAACATCAGCAAAGACGTCGCCGAAAAGCATGACCTGCGAATGGAACTCCCTGAGGTTTACGCCGCGCTCAAGACGGAACTGGTCGACCATCTTTCCAACATCAACTCAGAGTATCCCGGCGGTGCAAGTTCCCCGGTCAAGCAGGAAGAGAAATCCAAACCCAGGAAAACTGCCCCGACTCCGAAGCGCCGTTCGCCGGATCAATTTTTCAAGAGTCGGGACCGGAATGGGGACGGAGCAGTCACGCTGGAAGAATTCATCGGCAATCCAAAGGGGCGCAATGTCCCCGCCCTGACGAAACGGTTTAAGACGATCGATTCCAATGGCGACGGGAGGCTGCAGGTGGGCGAATTGAAAAAGCAAACAAATTGAAACCTGGAGACCTGCGTGTCATCAGCGCGTTCCTGCCAACACTCTCGCTTGCCCCCAATTTCTGCCACACGTCAAGGCCCCGATAATGCATCGATACATGTCCCCCGTTAAGTGCACGGGATTAAGTTGGCGAATCGTTGTTGGCCTGTTTTGGGTCGGACTCAGTTCGCTTCACGCTGTGGCAGAGGATCCTGCCGCCGATGCCGAGTACGAAAATGGGCAATGGGAGTTCCTGGACAACGGAACCATCCGAGTCGGCGTCGACAAGTCGCGCGGCGCCTGCATCGGGTTCTTTGGCGAAGCCGGTACCAAACGCAATGTACTCAACCACTATGATCACGGGCGTTTCATTCAGCAGTCTTATTATGGAGACCCCGATGGATCCGACTGGAATGGGAAGCCCTGGCGGTACAACCCGATCCAGGGTGGCAGTTGGCGCGGAAAAGATGCACGCGTTCTGGAGTTCAGCCGCAACAGTGATTCCGACCTGTATGCCCGGGTCGAACCGCGTCACTGGGCCAGTGGAAAACTCTGTCCCGAAGCCATCATGGAACAGTGGATCACACTCAACGGTCCGATGGCAAAGGTTCGTTGCAAAATGACCTACACGGGTAAGGACCACGGTACGCCAAGATCACAGGAGATGCCCGCCGTCTTTGTCGACGCCGCACTCAGGAACCTGGTCTATGTCGAACAGAAGAAACTGATTCGGCGTGTACCGGGATGGCCGAACGAACCTGGCAGCACCTCTGAAGACTGGGTCGCCTATGTGGATGACAAGGACTGGGGCCTTGGCGTCCTGACACCCGGGACATCGAAGTTCACATGCTATCGGCACAAAGGTAATGGGAAAACCGGCCCGCGTGGATCCGCCTGTTCGTATGTCGCACCTCTACGGAAGCTTCGTCTTCAGGGCGGACAAGTCGTTGAGTATGAATTCTACTTCACACTTGGGTCACTCGAAGAGATCCGACTCCGGTTTGCTGCCCAGCGAATCGAGAATCAGACAGCCGCAAACGATGTGGACGACCGGCCCAACATCGTCATGCTGTTCACCGATGACTGGGGGTATGGAGACCTGGGTGTCTTCGGGAATCTGCCTGACGTGAAGACTCCGCATCTGGACAAACTCTCGGAACAAGGAGTGCTCTTTACGGATGCCTATATCACGGCGCCCCAATGTTCGCCGTCTCGGGCAGGACTGCTGACCGGACGGTATCAACAGCGCTTTGGATTTGACACGATCCCTGATTGTCCGCTGCCACTGCATCAGTCGACCATTGCCGACCGCTTGACGAGCGCAGGCTATGTGACGGGAATGGTCGGCAAGTGGCACCTTGAGCCTAATGCTCTAAGTCTGAAATGGGCCAGAGAACACCAACCCGACGGTATTCGCGGAAGACGAGTCGACATACGTCGTGACCTGACAATGCCTTATCTGCCACAAGCTCGTGGATTTGACGAATTCGTCATGGGACAGAGAAATCGCTATTGGTGCAATTTCGACCTGGCGGGAAACGATCTGACACGTGGTGGCGAATTTGTTGAAGATCCTCGTTTCCGCGTTGATGTGCAGACTGACGCAGGTCTGGCATTCATTCGGCGCAACAAGTCGCAACGCTTCTTCCTGTACCTCGCGTACTACGCGCCGCACGTGCCATTGGAAGCACCCGATAAATACCTTGACCGATTCCCTGGCGAGATGCCGGAGCGTCGGCGCACGGGCCTGGCCATGATCAACGCCGTTGACGAAGGTGTCGGCCGCATCATGAAACTGCTCCGCGACCACGGAATCGTCGACAACACGCTGATCATATTCACAAGTGACAACGGCGCTCCGCTGGGCGCCCAACAGGGACAGATCATGGCTGACATCCTGCCCGTAAATAAACCCGGTCCGACGTGGGACGGTTCGCGCAACGATCCTCTGGCCGGCGAAAAAGGAATGCTGGCAGAAGGTGGGATTCGAGTTCCCATGATTTGGTCATGGCCCGCTCGGCTGCCTATGGGTACGACTGTTTCTGAACCTGTGATCAGTCTTGACATGACAGCGTCAGCTCTCGCCGCAGCGGGAGTCAGTGATCAATCCGGGCTCGACGGTGTCGATCTGGTTCCCCATCTCACTGGCAGAGGCGCCAAGCTGACCGGACGAGATCTCTACTGGAGGTTCTGGAACCAGGCAGCGATTCGCAGTGGAGACTGGAAGTACATCCTGACCGGCAGCGGTCGTGAGCTGCTGTTCAATCTGCGCGAAGATATAAAAGAAGAACATAACCTACTAACTGAACAACGGAAACATGCAGCGGCGATGCGGGCGAAACTGAGTCACTGGGCTGAACAATTGCGGCCCCCCGGCCTGCCATCCGATCCTTCCAATGGTCAGGAGACGCGCTGGTACCAGCACTACTTCCCCGCCTCTGTAAAGTCTGCTGTCAAATAGGAAAAACTGCGCGCTGGACACTTCCTTCGGGAGGATGCTTCCAAACAACTCGCCACGTTCATCAACGATCTGATTGCCGCCAATCCGACTGCCGTAAATTGACGTCAGGCTAAAAAAGAGGGGTAGTGATGTTTATGCGGTCTTTGAAACTATTCAGAATTCTCGCCATGGCGGGAGCGATTGTTCCTGGCATTTTTGTTGAGGCCGCTCAACCCGCAGCCACAGGCCAACGTGGCCAGCAGGGCAGCGGCATCGCGAAATGGAATACGGCCGGCTTGCAACAGGCGAACAGCATGGGAGGCGGCGAAGCGGCGATTTCGAAAGACGGAAAGTTCCGCGTCTTCGTGCTCATGGGGCAATCCAACATGACAGGTGCAGCTCGAGCCAGCAAGCTGACGCCACCTTACACCGAGAAGCACAACCGCATCAGAATCCGGGCCAATGGCAGATGGGAATACTTTGTGCCCACCGTTCGATTCGGGCCGGGCATAGCGATGGCACATCAACTTGCTGAAACCTGGCCGGACGACACGATCGGCATTATCAAGGTGGCGAGCGGCGGAACGGGCATACGCGGGTTCGAGAAGAACTGGTCCTCTGAACGGGCCGACCTGACCTTCGATGGGGAAAAGGGATCACTGTACATGGATCTGCTAAACGCCGTCGCCGAAGTGAAACGAGTTTCGAATCCTGAGTTTAGTGGCTTTGTCTGGAAACAGGGTGCTGATGATGGAACAAAGAAGGTTCTCGGGGAAGAATACTACGCCACCTTCAAACAGCTGGTCTCGGACCCGGGTGTCCCGGACCTGCCGGTTTTTATGCCATCCTGCATGAATGACGAAAAGTTGCGCGATGTAATTCTGCCTCACCTGTGCGACGAGGAATTGCGCAAGATCAGAAACCCCACGCGCCAACCACCCGTGAAGGACGTGGACCTGCTCGCAGCCGTCATTGCGGCACAAAACCGAGCAGGTCGAGAGTTGCACAATGTTACCACTATCTACTCCGGCGACCTGCCCCGCATAGGAGGCGGCAACAACCACATCAATGCCGAGGGCCAGATCATGCTCGGAAAGATCACAGCCACGGCGGTGGAAGAGTATTACAAATCAAACGAGTGACACTCGGGCCAGGATCAACACCGTAAGAAAGATCGACAAAATGAAAATAGCACATGCAGTTTTGGTGTTCTCTATTCTTGGGAGAATGATCTCTGCCGTCTCCGGGCAAACCCTTCCAGAACCTGCCAGTGTGATTCCTTTGTATGAAGGTGTAGCCCCCGGGTCGGAAAGTTGGGATTGGAAAGAGAAATATTTCGAGTCTGCTGCCGGACTTCCCATCGTGCAGAACGTGGTCAAACCGGTCCTGATGTACTACCCGCCCGACCCCGGCACCGATGTGGGAACGGCAATGGTGATCGCACCCGGTGGTGGGTTCCGAAATCTGATGATGAGCTATGAAGGGGTAGACATTGCCAGGTACCTGAACAAGCTTGGAGTGCACGCTTATGTGCTCAAATACAGGTTGGTCCACCAGGGAGACCGGTCGCAACAGGATGGACAGGAAGTTCGCAGGTTAGCCGCTGCCGATGGGCAGCAGGCGGTGCGCGTCGTACGTAAAGGCGCAAAGAGAATGGGAATCGAAGCTGGTCGGATCGGTATGATCGGGTTCTCGGCCGGAGGATATGTCACGATGGCAACGGTCATGGGACCAGCAGACGGAAGACCCGATTTCGCAGCGCCTGTTTATGCCGCGGCAGGCTCCCAATGGGGTCTACCAATCGAGGTCCCGGAAAACGCGCCTCCACTCTGCATCTTCACAGCTGCAAATGATCAGGCAATTCCGTGGGAAAGATCGATGGACATGTTTGCCGCCTGGAAGAAGGCGGGGCACCTGGCCGAGCTCCATATCTTTCAGGCGGGTAAGCATGGATTCGTGGAAAAGGGGGGCGGAGCAGACCACTACCTGGACCGCCTGCAGGAGTGGATGAAGGTAAACGGCTGGCTGAACAAGAAACAATAGTGATGGCTGTGTTAAAGTCGGAAACATGAACCATGAATGAAACGCGAGTTACACCATTCCTTGCACTCCTGCTGACAGTGGCGACAGCCGCTGTGGCTTCTGGGGCGGAAGTCGACTTTGCATCGGAGATCGCTCCGATTCTCAGGCAGCACTGTATGGAATGCCATGCGCCTGGCGACGAAAAGGGTGACATCTCACTTGCCACGATCAGCGATCTGCAGAACAACGAGTTCATTGTTGCCGGAGATGCGGATGCCAGTTACCTGGTGGAGTTGATTTCACCTCAGGGCGGTGAACCGCCGCTGATGCCCAAAGATAAATCGGGCCTTTCCAAGCAGCAGATTCAAACGATTCGCAATTGGATCAATGCCGGGGCGCACTGGCCGAAGGAACTCATACTGATGGCTCCTTTCAGCCTGGATACCGAGTGGTGGTCACTGCAGCCCCGGCAAGCCATCAGTCCGCCCAGAATTAATGATGCTCCGGAGCGATGGCGTAAGAATCCGATCGACGCCTTTATCTATCGTAAGCTGATTCAGAGCGGGCTGGACCCCTCCCCTTTGGCCAATAGACAAACATTGATCCGCCGGGCAGCACTTGACCTGAATGGCCTGCCGCCAGCCTGGGATGAAGTGGACGAATTTGTGCGCGACTCCCGCGATGACGACAGCGCATTTGAATCGGTGGTCGAACGGCTCCTGCAATCCCCACGATACGGAGAACGCTGGGCGCAGCATTGGCTGGATGTGATTCGCTGGGCAGAGACGGTCGGTTTTGAAACGAATAGGCCGCGTCCCAATGCCTGGCACTATCGAGACTGGGTCATCGATTCCCTGAACGCAGACAAGCCGTACGACCAATTCATCTTTGAACAAATCGTCGGTGACACAGTTGCCCAGGACGCGGCACTCGGTTTCCTCGTCGCCGGCCCGGCGAATCTGCCGGGGCAGATCGGCCGTGACGAAGCGGCCATGCGACAGGCTCGTCAGGATGAACTGGACGAAGTCATTCGGACGGTGTCTCAAAGCCTGCTCGGACTGACAATTGACTGCGCACGCTGTCACAATCACAAATTCGATCCAATTACTCAGCATGACTACTACTCGTTACAGGCCATCTTTGCGGGATTGAACTATGGTGATCGGCGGTTACGAGGCGAGCAGAACGATCAATGGACGGCCAGAATCCCCGAAGTCGAACAACGACTGCAGGAACTGCGAACTCGGCGCGAACAGCTTCGTGATCGACATCATCTGCGTCCGGCACTTAGCGACGTCCATACCGAAACGTTTGAGCCGGTCGAGGCCAAGCGCGTACGAATGCGGATTGAAGCGACGGCAACAGGAAAGCCAGCCTCCCTGTGGGAATTTGAAGTCTATTCGGCCGGAGACGTTCACCATTCAGTCAACGTCGCACTGGCAACCTCGAGAGCAGTTCCGTCGGCTTCCGGTTTTGCTTTGGCCAATCAGACGCGCCACTTTGAAAATCTGGTTGACGGGAGCGTCGACAAACGCCAGTCGTTTCCCTGGGTAAATGATACGAATGGACCGGCATGGATCCAGGTCAATCTTGCTCAGTCGGTTGTGATCGATCGCATTACCTGGCATCACGGATCGAGCGTGCCGACCAGTTATTTGATAGAAGTTCAGGCGGCCGGTTCGGAACAATGGATTGAAGTTGCCCATACCCGTGATCGCATCCCCGCCATCAGAGATACTCGATCGACCGCGCAAATCCAGTTGACTAATCTTTCTGAGGATCAGGTGGCTGAGATCGTCCGCAATCGGAACCTCATTCGTTCCGCGGGCAACGAACGAAACCGACTTGCGGCAGGGCCGCAGGTGTACGCTGCCAGTTTCATGGGGCAGCCTGTGCCAACATGGTTGCTGCGACGCGGCGATCCGACGCAGCGAACGGAGCAGGTGGCCCCAAACATCCCAGCCGTCTTCAGGAAGATCGCCGATGATGGTGCTAATGCAATCGACGTAATTCAGTCAGATACGCCGGAAGTTGAACGCCGACTGACCTTTGCCAAACACCTCACGCACCCCGACCATCCGCTCACGGCTCGAGTAATGGTAAACCGGATTTGGCAGCATCACTTTGGCTTTGGACTGGTGGGGACTCCGTCGGATTTCGGAAAGATGGGAGCATTGCCGTCTCATCCGGAACTGCTCGATTGGCTCACCAACGACTTTGTTGATCACGGATGGTCGATCAAACATCTGCACCGACAGATCGTCACGTCACAAACCTATCGGCAATCAAGTCGTCCTCGGCCATCGGCGCTTGCAGTCGATGCCGATTGTCGACAGTTGTGGCGGTTCCCGCCTCGGCGCCTTGAGGCCGAAGCGATCCGAGACTCCATTCTTAAAGTCAGCGGAAAACTGAACCTGAAAACTGGCGGACCGGGGTTCGATTTTTTTGATCAGCGAGGAGGGCTGTCGGACTATACGGCACATCAAACGTTTGACCGGGCGGGCTGGCGGCGAATGATCTATGCCCACAAGATTCGGATGCAGGCGATCGATATTTTCGGAGCCTTTGACTGTCCGGACGGAGGGCAGATGAAACCGCTTCGGACTCGTTCCATCACGCCACTGCAATCGTTGAGTTTGTTGAACAGTCCCTTTGCAAATCGTCAGGCAGGATTTTTCGCCGATCGAATACGCGGCTTGTCAAATAGTGTCTTCGAAAGACAGATCGATCACGCGTTCCGGATTGCGTTTTCTCGTTTACCCAATCCAGAAGAGCATACGTTTATGGCCGCCGTGGCCCAGGAACACGGTCTCGAACAGGCATGCAGAGCGATTTTCAATACCAGTGAGTTTGTATTTCTACAATGAGCATCAGGCAAACCTTACCAATTGGCGCCACCGTCAATCGCAGACAATGTCTCTCCCTAGGTTTATCGGGACTGTCGAGCATTGCATTGGCGACCCTGCTGGCGGAAGAAGCATCAGCGGAAACACCGCAGGTTGACCCCACAAAGCCCTACGCTCCTCGGCCTTCGCATTTCACGCCAAAGGCTAAAAACGTCATCGTCGTTTTTTGCTCCGGAGCTCTCAGTCATGTAGATACATTTGACTACAAACCGGAATTGATTCGTAGGCACGGTCAGCCGCTGCCAGGCAACGAGAAACTGGTCTCCTTTCAGGGGCCAAATGCGAACCTGACCCAGCCGCTGTGGAAATTTCGTCCACGGGGAGAGTCCGGAAAAATGACATCCGATCTGTTGCCGCACATCGGATCGCGTGCCGATGATATCGCTTTCATCCATTCGCTAACCAACACATCGAACACGCACGGACCGGCAGAGAATGTGATGAATACGGGATTTGCGTTTGACGGATTCCCCAGTATGGGAGCCTGGGTTTGCTTTGCCCTGGGCAGCGAAAATCAGAACGTGCCGGCATTCGTCGCGCTGGAAGATCCGCGGGGAATGCCGCAGTCGGGGCCAAACAACTGGGCAACTGGGTTTCTTCCGGCTGCCTTCCAGGGAACACCGCTCAGCAGTACCAAGCGGGTGCAGTATCTAAATCGACCAAGCGGCATCTCTGCGAAAAGCGACCGGGCTGCTCGCGAGGCCATTCGCTTCCTGGACCAGCAACAGCAGAAGCGATTTCCGGGTGATCATAAGTTGGCAGCCAGAATGGCCAGCTACGAATTGGCGGCGCGGATGCAATTGTCCGTACCTGAAGTCGCCAATCTGGACGAAGAGTCCAAACACATCCTTCAGTTGTACGGAGCGGACAGCGCCAATGCAGACAAAGCAGCGTTTGCGAAGAACTGCATTCTGGCTCGTCGCCTGGTTGAAAACGGAGTTCGATTTGTGCAGTTGTTCAACGGAGCCTATGCTTCCGGTGGTCGGATCAACTGGGATGGTCACAGCCAGCTCAAGTCACAGTACGACGTGCATGGAGAGATTCTGGATCAACCGGTTGCCGGCCTGTTGACGGACTTAAAGCAACGGGGATTGCTCGAATCGACTCTGGTGGTCTTTGCGACAGAGTTTGGTCGAATGCCCATGTTTCAGGCGGGCACTTACGGACGCGATCACAACCCGCACGGTTTCACCTGTTGGCTGGCCGGCGCCGGAATCAAACCGGGTTGCAGTTATGGCGCGACCGACGAGTTTGGGTTTCGTGCCCAGCAGGACATCACCACCGCTCACGACTTCCATGCGACCATCCTGCACCTGCTGGGCCTCGACCACGAGCGACTCACGCTCTATCACGACGGCATTCAGCGACGGCTGACCAATGTGCACGGACACGTAATTCGAGAGATACTGAGCTAGCTGCCCGAGTGAAGACCGTTGTTGCTTTTGCCGCGTCCCCATTGACTCTCCACCACGATGAAAACAGCCGACAACCAATACCTGCAGTGGACCTTGATCCCTGAGATGCTCTTGCTCGGGTGCTTCACGATCGGTGATATCCAGGCTGACGAAAAGCCGGAGTTCACTGACTACTGTCAGCGACTGGAACAGGAAATCCAGGGCAGAAAACATGGCTTCATGGCCGGAAATGTCACCTATTATGTGGGCGGCTTTCATGCCAGCTGGAAGTTGATCGAAGAGGAAACGATCGGTCTGACTCATCCTTTTCACCATGATCTGCGAAGTCGAGGCGTTGGGCGGCTCGAAAGTGAACTGGCCGGAACGGAACATACGGGCACCGGCAACGACTATCGTGGGTGGGAGTTCTACAAGGATACTCGAGTTCTGTATGGCAGTGTCATTGTCGATGGCAAGACCTACGAACACCCCAGTCCGAAAAGCATGATTTGGCGGCCGGACAGATTGATATGTGAATACGAAGTCGGCAGCGTCACGCTGAAAGAAGAAAAATTCATCGCCGCCAATGACGCGGCGGCATCCATAATCACCGCGTCGCAGCCAGTAACTCTCAAATTTTCCGGGCACAGCTTCTTTCATCGAAACAGCGTTTCGTCGTTCGCACGAATCAGACTCGACCGACAGAATAATGCGATCGTTGTGTCCGAAGGTGGAACGGTGAGATCCCGGCCCGACCCCGGCGGTGATGAACGAATCGGACCCTGTGTTTATGCGGGGATGACGACGGTCTTGAGCGCTTCGCGCGATATCGTCGAGTCGATGATCACCAAACAGGATCAGAAAGGCGTCCAGCACTATTCGTTTTCTGTGCCGTGCAACAGTAAAGGCACCACCGTGTCGTGGGCAATGCACGATGATCCTCAAATCGCCGTCGAATCCGCGAAAGAGGTCGTCCGAAATCACGAATTGCATCTTGCCGCGAAGACCGCGGAAATGAATCGCCAGCTCAACGATGAGATCCCCTGGTTTCGCTGTCCGGACGGAAAGTTCGTCGATATCTACTACTACCTGTGGTCGCTGTACCTGATGTATTACATCGATGTCGACAAAGGCTGGGAGTTGGAAAATCACACTCAGACAGCCGTCAATAATTTCCTCGGCATGCACCGATACGACGCGGCCTTTCAAATCAAAGTGGGTGCATGGACAGCCGACAAACCCAGATACGCCTTCGGCAACGTTCTAACGTGGAAACATCTCACGAAAAACAATCGTTACCGTGAGCTGCCCAATGGCCTGCGAATGATTTCCGACAACAAGGGAATCTCCTGGCACAGCGGCGCGTATGGCGGAGAAACTTCTGAGCACGTCCTCGGTGCCTGGCAGATTTACGAACACACAGGGGACGTTGATTTTCTGAAAGAGTGTTACGAAGATCATTTCGCAAGACTGTTCCGAAAACAGTTGACCGTCTTTTCCATGAACCAGTTCGAGGTCGCCGGGACGCTGGAGAAGATGGCTCGTCTGACCGGCAACGAAGCTGACGTAAAACTCTGGCAGGAATTGATTCGACGGGACCCGGACCACATTCGTGAAATGTTTAACCAACGCTGGGAAGTCAACGGGGTCACCAACTATTTCGCTGCCCCGAATAACGGCATGATTATGACGAATGGATTCTGGGCCATGCGGTCTCCGTACTTCCCGAAAGAATATGCCAAAGCCATGGTCAGTGCCTGGGCGGTTGATCGAGAGAAGGGATTTTACGGGCAATTTTTCCCGCTGGCGATGTCGCATCAGTCGATGAAGGTCTTCAAAACAAACGTGGATCATGCCTTCGGTTACACACCCGACACCGCCTACTTCACACTGGATGGTATGTTTCGTCAGGGACTTGTGGATCACGCAACGCAGCTGACTCTGAACCATCTCGCTAACTACAACTTCCACGAACAATGGAAAATACCGGTCGCACCAGAAGCCTACCGTCGTGATGTCACTCTTTTCGGAGACCAATACTCAAACTTCAACGCGGGAAAGATCCTGCTTTACCTGGAAGGGCTGGCCGGATTGAATTATTCCGTGCCCGATCAACAGTTCACGGTCCGTTCAGCCCTGCCCAAATCATGGGAATGGATGGAGGTCCGGCTGCCCATCGCAGGTCAATGGACACGAATTCAGTACACTAAAGACAATGTCCAGGTTTCCGGTTGCCTGCTGCCAGTGTCGCTCAACTAAATCCGGACAATCCGGCTCGTGGCCGCGGCGAACGTATTTTTTTGCGCGCGAAAGCTAAATTCCTTCCAGAAGACCGCTCTTTGCTGAATCAAAAGCCGCAAACCATGAAGCGTCAGATCATCGTTGGGATCGGAGAAATTCTGTGGGATGTGTTTCCTGACGGTCCGCGATTTGGTGGTGCCCCATCCAATTTTTCGTGCAGTGCTGCCGAGCTGGCAAAGGGTGCTGCAGAGGTCTTCATGGTCAGCGGGGTCGGCGACGATGATCTGGGCCGCAAAGCTGTCAACTCGCTGCAGGAACATGGTGTTGATACGACCTGCGTGCAGATCGCAGATCAGCCAACCGGTCAGGTATTGGTGGAACTCGACTCCACCGGAGTCGCCAGTTACCGATTCGCAGAGGATACGGCGTGGGACAATCTTGGGTACGATGACGCTCTGCGGCGACGGGCCCGCGACTGCGATGTTGTCTGCTTTGGAACACTTGGTCAGCGCAGCGCCTGCTCCCGAAACACCATACAGAAATTCGTGAGGGCAACATCTGACAACACACTTCGTATTCTGGACGTCAATTTGCGCGCTCCCTATTTTGACAATGATATCATCCTTGAATCGCTGGCACTGGCTAACGTGTTGAAGCTGAACGATGAGGAACTTCCACGACTGGCGAGCCTGTGCAACGCCGCCGGGAACGACGTCGAAATCCTTCGACAAATCGCCGCACAGTATCAGCTTCAATGTGTTGCGTTGACTCGCGGTGCCGACGGTGCCCTCATCATCTACGGCAATGACGTAAGCGACTTGCCTGGCATGTCTGTGGAAATTGCGGACACAGTGGGCGCCGGAGATGCGTTCACCGCTGCGATGACACTGGACCTGCTGGCCGGACGGGATGTTGAACAGATAAACCGGAATGCGATCGCCGCCGCCTCGTGGGTTTGCTCACAAAGCGGAGCCACGCCGAGTTTTCCTGCACAGAAAGCTCACGGCTGAGCCATTCGACAATGTCCGTGAACTCGCTTAGTCGTTAATCAATGTTCGACCCGCGAAACGGGAACGACTACGTCTGAGCCAAGCAACGAGCATCAACGGCCCCAGCAGCAGCGAAGATGGCTCCGGTACGGCTGTGATCGCTGACGCGATGGCTCCGGCAGTAATGATGCGGTTGCCCGAATCAAAACGAATACTCTGTTCCAGTTCCACATGAACGAAGTCTCCACCCAGACTGCGCGAATATACTCCCTGGACATTCGTGGTGCCGCCCAGCGACGAGAACGTGGTGCCGACAACAGCTTCGTTGACCGCCACGTTGTCCGGGTCGTTAACGTCCAAGGTATTGTAGGCATAACTCAGGAATCCGGCCGCATCCAGCTGATCATCCAGCGCACGGACAAACGTAGACACCATGCCATCACCGCTTGACAACACGGCATCTGTACCTGCGGGAAACACATGATTTGCATCATCAAACCCATGGATCGAATAAGTCGTTCGTTCCGCTGACCCACCAACCCAGGCCTCATGCACCTCCTGAAAGATCGATTCCGCAAGATGCGCTACGTCAGCGGTCCCAGCACCATTTGCGTTGCGATGCGCCCCGGCCATCATGAAGCCTCGCGCATCCGAATCGCGAAACGCCTGAGCGGCGACGTCCCACGAGTTGGTGTCGAACCGAGGATGTGGAGCCTGTACCAGGACTTCGTGGGCGGCATTCAGGTTGACGAAGTAGGATCCCCAGCCACGAGCCGGCGTATTGTTAACTTCCCGCAGGCCGTGATAAACGTCACTGGAAACGGTGTCGGTGTATTCAACTATCTCGTAGTCCACAACCGCCGCCTGAATTTCCGCCGTCGCAATATCCCCAGACATCAGCGTGGCTGCCGCCAGAGCAAAATTGGCACGTTGTGTACCGTTGGGAGCGACATACAGACCAGTGTCCTTGTTGAACGTAAGGTTGCGCAACGTCTGAACATGACTGACAAAATCACCGCTCTCGATGACTCGAGCGCAACTCTGTGGCGCGGGAATTGATACAAATGAGCTGGCCAGCAGAACGGGAAGCAGGCTTTTTCGTATAGCGTTCAATGGAAACTCCGAGTGGAAAGCCCGATCGCAACCGGTGTCTGCCTGATGGGTGAAAATTGCGCGCGGTACTGATCAGCGCATGCAACTGCATGCTCGGCCATGCCAGCTCGACGCCCGGGCGAGAGCCAGAAAATTAGTGCACACTTCCTGAGTTCGAAAATCGAGTCCGACGCGATGCCTGGGCGCATTAGCGAAATCGATCGCCCCGGCTCCATTCAAGCATACCCACACAGAGCGGATGCCGAATCCGACGCTGGGGATAGATGCAACAGCACCACGTCGTAAGCCTCAACCGTAAAAACACAGGTAAGCGGTTGGCTGGACAACTTTGACCTGAAACTTCTGGTTGGCATCGACCGTAAACTGGTCGCCGCCGCGATAGGTTTGCGCGGCATCGCTGCCCGGCAGAGTCGCCTGCAACTCACCTGAAACGATCTTCATCAGTTCGTTTTCACTGGTCCCGAATTCGTACTCGCCGGTTGTCATCACCCCGGCGGTGGCTCGGCCCTCATCGTTCTCAAACCCGATCGATTTCACTTTGCCGTCAAAATATTCGTTCACGTTCATCTGTTTGCTCTTCAAAGAAACCCCTTGTGTCGTTGTGAGCGAAGGATTCTATGAAACACAAGACGACGTATCGATCGGCCATGCTCAAAATTCTGGGCAGAGCGGTAAGGATGTCAATGAGTCGCTGCCTGGATCACGCTGAGATCCTTCACGTCCGATTCGAGGGCACGGGGGCATGAACCATCATTACGCATCGAGTCATCGACCCTCCCTCAGTCTCCCGTTCCCCCCCCGTCAAAAATGAAGCGCAGTGCGATTGCACCGTCCGGACGCGAATCCTGCTGAAGGCTGACACATCCGAATCTCTCATGGTACGATTTTCAAATGCATTCCAGAGAACCACTCATGATCATCAGAATTTCACTCATTCTCATAAGCCATTTTCTGTTTCCCAGCGGCGCCACACTGGTCGCGGAAGAAACGAAGCCTGATGTCGCTCCCGTCATCAGCCGACCCGGCGACCTCATTTTTGCAGACGACTTTGACAAAGCTGAAATCCGCTCGGAATGGGTGCCGCTGCACGGCACTCGCTGGGCGATTGTGGATGGCACATTGAAAGGCCGGCCGTCGACCAAAGAGTACCAGCAGGAACAAACGGCCAAAGGGAACAAGCGTCACAGTGGCGGCACACCCAGCAGCCGGTTGATGGTACGGACCGACGATGGCATTCTGCTGTTCCGCTTCAAGCTAACGGACGGACTCAAGGGAGCCCACTTCGGCTTCAACGATGGCACGTTCAAGTCCGGCACAGGTCATGTGTGTCGCTTGACTGCGACGACCCATCAGGGTCTGACACTGCAGAAGGACAAGAACGCTAAACTCAAGGGTGATAATGACGAAACGCTGATTACCAGCGACTTCAATCTCAAGCCGGACACCTGGTACTGGATGATGCTGGAAGTGGTGGGCGACCAGATGGTCGCACAGGTCTCCGGCGGCCCCGTGCTGCGAGCTCGGCATGCTCGCATTGACAGGCCCAAAGGCCAGATCAATCTGCCGACACGCGGTGGAGGCATCATTTTCTACGACCACGTTCGTGTCTGGAAAGTTTTGACGCCGCGTGAGGAATCGTAGTCTGCGGCGCTTGGCATGTGCGGCAGTGGGTCGAACCAACCTAATTGAGACAACTATGAAACACCTCGTTCTTATCCTTGCTGCAAAAATCGTTACGTTCTGGGGGCTTATCGGAATAATTCCGCTCACTGTCGCTTCTGCGGCCAACGCGGCTGCACCGCCGAATTTCGTGGTGATCTTTACCGACGACCAGGGTTACCAGGATGTTGGCTGTTTTGGGTCACCGGATATTCGTACACCTCGACTGGACACCATGGCGGCGCAGGGGATGAAGTTCACCAGCTTTTATGCTCAACCTGTCTGCGGACCATCACGTGCAGCATTGATGACAGGTTGTTATCCGATGCGTGTGGCGGAACGCGGCAACACAAAACAGGTGCACCCGATTCTGCACTCCGACGAAATCACTGTGGCCGAAGTCCTGAAAACGAAAGGATATGCAACGGCCTGCTTCGGAAAATGGGATCTGGCGAAACACGCTCAGGCCGGGTTCTTCATGGACCTGTTTCCGACGCGTCAGGGGTTCGACTACTTTTTCGGAACACCGACCAGTAACGATGGTGTGGCTAATCTGTACCGCAACGAAGAACTGATCGAACCGAAGTCCAACATGGCGACGCTGACAAAGCGGTACACCGACGAAGCCATCGGATTCATGCAGAAGCATAAGGATCAACCGTTCTTTGTTTATATCCCCCACACGATGCCGCACACTCGACTGGATGCGTCAGCTCAGTTCAAAGGCAAAAGCAAACGCGGACTGTATGGTGATGTGATTGAAGAGATCGACTTCAACGTGGGTCGAATCCTGGACGCAGTCGAAGAGCTGGGCCTGGCGAAGAACACATACGTGCTGTTCACCAGCGACAACGGCCCATGGCTGATCAAGAACAAGGACCACGCGGACGGGCACCTGCCTGGCGATCATGGCGGATCAGCCGGTCCGCTGCGCAGCGGCAAGGTGTCGACCTTTGAAGGCGGTGTGCGAGTTCCCACGATTCTGTGGGGACCGGACCGGGTGCCGGCCGGCACAACCTGTGATTCCATCGCCAGCACGCTGGACGTGCTGCCAACATTGGCCGCCCTGGCCGCCGCAGAAGTTCCCTCCGACAGAGTCATTGACGGCGAAGATATTCGACATTTATTCCACGGACAATTTGATATGGCGTCTCCAGAGAAATCCTATCTCTATTACCTGCGAGTTCATCTGCAGGCCGTTCGGCAGGGTCAGTGGAAGCTGCACTTGCCGCGAGACAAAGAACCGATCGGAGCAGCCCCGTTCAGCAGGAACCAGCACATCGCTGCAGCGGACCGAATTGGTTTCGACGAACCGTTTTTGATCGATCTGCAAAATGATCTGAGCGAAACAACCAACGTCGCCGACCAGAACCCCGATGTTGTCGAGCGACTATTGGCGTTGGCGGAACACATGCGCGAGGACCTTGGCGACTTTGATCAAGTCGGCAGGAGCATGCGGTTCTTCGACGCAGGTGACCAGCGGCCCACGCGTCCGCCAGTACCGGCTCCCCGCGTCCGACGACCGAAACAGCCAGCCGGGAAATAATGGGTCACTTGTTGACCCAGTCCCAGGCCCCCTGTCCGGCGACTCGGCCACTGGCAAAGCAGGCGGTCAGCAGGTAACCACCAGTGGGAGCTTCCCAGTCAAGCATCTCACCGCCACAGAACAGGCCGGGGTGCGACTTAATCATCAGACACTCATCAAGCGCTTCAAAACGAACACCACCTGCCGTACTGATGGATTCTGCGATGGGGCGAGCTGCCGTGACTGGTATCGGCAGATTCTTGATGGCATGTGCCAACTGAGCGGGATCGTTCAGCGATTCCGTCGCGAACTCACGAAGCAAGCCAGCTTGCACTCCTTTGATATTCACCTTGCGGCGCAGGTGACTTGAGACCGTCTTTGATCCTCTTGGAATGGATAATCGTTCGATCAATTCCTTGAGCTTACGGTTGGGCGCCAGATCAAACGTCAAAGTGGCGGATCCGCGCGCTTCGATTTCGTCACGGATGAGTGCCGAAGCCGCATAGATCACACTGCCTTCCAGTCCATTTTGAGTGACAACGCAGGACCCCTGTCGTTCAAAGACTTCACCGGCCAAATTCGTGAACTTCAGCACGACTGACTTAAGCGGTTCACCAGCGCTGCGTTCGCGAAAGTGATCGCTCCAGGCCACATCGAAGCCGCAGTTTGACGGTTGCAGTGCAGCGACATCGATATTCTGCTGTTGCAGCAGCGGAACCCATGTTCCGTCGGACCCCAGTTTCGGCCAGCTGGCCCCACCCAGCGTCAGCACGACCGCATCCGGTTGAATACTCCTGGGGCCAGTGGGAGTCTCCAGCTGCAACGAACCATCCTGATTCCAGCCCTGCCAGCGATGACGCGTCTGAAAACGAACGCCACCGTCCCGAAGTCGCTGCGTCCACCGCTGCAGCAGCGGAAATGCTTTCATGTCTTTCGGAAAGACTCGCCCGGAAACACCGACGATCGTCTCAATTCCCAGGTCATGACACCAGTCGCACACAGCATCAGGTCCGAAGGCTTCCAGCAACGGCTGAATCTGGCCGGGCCGTCGTCCGAATCGCTTCACGAAAGAATCGAAAGACTCTGAGTGTGTCAGATTCATGCCACCTTTGCCGGCGACCAGAAACTTGCGACCAACGGATGGCCTGGCCTCGTACAGGTCAACGTGGACGCTGTGCCGAGACAGCACTTCCGCCGCCATCAGCCCCGCCGGTCCGCCGCCGATCACCGCCACTGTTTTCATTTCACTTTGGTTTCAATGCGATGTTGATCCGGGATATGGCAGACTGACACCCTTACGGTTGTCCGACGACACCAAGCTCTGAGATAGAGGCCCACGGGCCGCCGTTTACTTCGGAAAGGGCGCGAACACGAATGAAGCGTCCTCTGACCGGTTTGCACAACACTTCCTGGGCACGTTTGGTTTTCCGGAATGTTGCAGTCGCCACCGCGTCTCCAAAGGCATCGGACGACGTCGAGACAAAAAATTCACACTTACCGATCGCTCCATTCCAGCCGTTATCCTGTCGAGCAAGATAACGGAAACCGCGAACTTCGTATCGCTTACCCAAATCGATCACCAGCTCATGCGGATGCGCAAGTGGTTTCGGAGTGAAGCTGGTGTGCCAGTGAGTCTTCGGGTTGCCATCAAGAACGTCTACGGCTTTGTGAGCCGTAGTCTGGCTGCTGAACCGCAGGAGGCGGAAGTCAACGTTGGGCAACAGCCCTTCTTTGGGAAGCACATTAGCCTGAGGAGACCGTTTGCGTTTGCCGCCAAACTTGGCCTGACGATCACGTTCGTGAATCGCTCGATCAAAAAACGTCCCTTCTACAGCCGGAGTGTGCGCCTGTTTCGCAAAGCCCATCATCGTGGCCAGCACTTCTTTCTTTTCTGCTGACAGATCGGTGGTCTCGCTGACATCCGAGTCAAGGTCATATAATTCCCACGCCTTGCCTCGCGGCTGAATGGCTTTCCAGTGGCCCATGCGAACGGCCGTCTGTCCGCCGATTTCCCAGTACAGGTATTGATGCTGTTCCTGCTTGCGGCCGGCCGCTGCTTCGCCCAGCAATTCGGGAACGATCGATATCCCGTCGCTGTCTGCCGGCGTTTTGGCGCCACACAGTTCAGCAACAGTGGGCATGAAATCGGGGAAATACCACAACAGGTCGCTGACCTGTCCCGGTGCAATTTTGCCGGGCCAGCGAGCCATCATCGGGATTCGCAGGCCGCCTTCGTACAGCTGTCCCTTGCGGCCTCGGAATTCAACGCCGGTTACCGGATGCTTGTTGGCTCCGTGAAAACCGCGTGGCCGCTCCTTGCTGCTGAAGTAATCGTTGCCACCGTTGTCGCCACAGAAGAAGACAATCGTGTTGTCTTCCAGGTCCTGTTCCCGCAGCAGGTCGAGAACTTCACCGACCTGTCGATCGACCATTGTGACCATGGCCGCATAACGCTTCGACTGCTCCGGCCAGTCTTTGTCTTTGTAGATCTGCCACGCAGGATCAGCATCGGGAATATCAAATATTCCGTGAGGCGGTGTGATCGGCATGTAGCAGAAAAATGGCTGGTCCCTGTTGTCTCGAATGAACTTCTTCGCTGCGTTGTGAATTTCGTACTGCGAATAGGTTTCACCGTCGCTGGCCCCATGATTGTTCTTCAGCGGTACTTCTTCACTGTTACGGACCAGGTACGGCGGATAGTACGTGTGTGCGTGAACCTGGTCGTAGTAGCCGAAGAATGTGTCGAAACCATGTTTTTCAGGCACGCCGGTCGACCCGCGGCCGCCACATCCCCATTTTCCAAATCCGCCGGTCGCATAGCCGACGTCGTGCAGCATAGACGCGACTGTCACTTCTTCAGCTCGCAATGGTGTGCCTCCGCCATTGACGCGGACAGAAGTATGGCCACTGTGCTTACCGGTCATCAGACAGCACCGAGTCGGGGCACAAACAGCGGAACCGGCCAGGGCCTGAGTGAATCGAATGCCTTCCGCCGCCATCGCGTCGATGCGCGGGGTCCGGATATTTGGATTTCCCATGCACGAAAGCTCATAGTACCCCAGCTCGTCCGCCATGATATAGACCACGTTGGTCGGATCAGCGCAAGCTTGAGTCGCGTCGAAGACGGGAGCGACCGCAACGACCAGGGCAATGACAACAGGACGAAACATGGCACAGACCTTGAGTGGAAATTGAACCGACGGCGGTTAAGAACAGAAGTCCGGACGACCAGCCCGATATTACCCGCCGTTCCACACAGTCTCAACGGTCAGCTTCGCCCCGTTCAGATGTAGTACTCAATAACATCTTCTTCCGGAACAGCCGCCGGCTCACGCTGCAGATGAATTTCGGCAACTCGCATCGACTGGCGTCGGAGTTCAGGAACAGCCGTCGTTTCCCACAACGTACCCTTAAGTAACGGGCCGATTGCATACAGGCCTGACGAAGAATGGCCCTCATTATCAATCACCGCAAAATCGTCATCAACCTGAATGCCCAAATCGATGTCATCGCTGCAGACCATTCCCTTTGCCAGTAGATTATCGAACAGTGGCAAACTGGTCTGTGAAAAATGTGACTGTGGCCCGGTGCAGTTGATGACCAGATCGCCGGACTGAGTCAATTCGTTGCCAGTCGCATCACGCAGCATGACGTCAATGGGCTGCTCGCCCGGAACCAGTTGTTCGATTGTTCCGGCAACGACCTTTAATCTGCCAGCATCAAGAGCGTCCGTCACTTTGTTATTAATCGAATCGGCGATGCGGTGCCGCGTCACGTTCCATGCGGCGGCATCATTCCTCAAAACATCCTTCTTGTCTTCCGTCGACAGGTTTCGCCACAACCGCTGTGTGTGTGGCCAAAGCTTGTCGATGGCAATCGCGGAATTCTGACTCATCTGCTTCAACCGATCGCAGTGTTGCTGCACGATGTCTCGCAGACCGGACAGCCCCAGCGAATCGGCATCGGAGGGCAAGTAGTCCTCATATGCGATACCACGAAAGTGAGATTTTGGCAGCATGCCATGCCGCGACACAGCAACGATTTCTCCGTCCCATCCGATTTCCGACAGTGTCAGCACGATATCCACCATTGTCAGGCCGGCCCCCAGCAGCAAGACCTTGCCGCCAGGAGGTGGCAGTCGGCTGAGCCAGTCATCCCGCGGATCGCATCAATATCGTGGGTCGTGTCGCAACGGCGACGTGGACGGAAACGATCCCGGCGGCTGATTACCCGTAGCCAGCACGACCTGTTCGGCTTCAACAGCGGCTCCATTCTTCAGATGCACGGCCAGACCGTCATCGCCGATCGTTATGTCAACGGCTTCGTCGTCGATGGATTCCACTCTGACCTGGCAACGTGTGTCAATCGGATGCAGACACGTTTCCAGTAACCCTCGTACATAGTCGCCATAGACACGGCGTGGCGCAAACATCTCACGCAGTTCTGCGTCCGGCGTATTTCTGAAGTCATTCCGCGACCGAAGCCAGTCAACGAAGTGCGACGGCATATCAGGCAACGCAGACATGTTTTTCGCGGCAACATTTAGTAGATGCTCAACGCGAGTTGTCCCGTAAGCCGTTCCTCGCCCCAGCGGCCGTTTACTGTTGATAACGACCACACGCACGGGATGGTCGCTCAGGCGGGTCAGATTCACTGCCGCCATTGTGCCAGAGAACCCGCCACCACGATCGCAATCGTAGTCATGAACAAACTTTCGTGATGGACGGCGGCCGTAAGTGGCGCCGCAGGTCTGATCGTCGCTGGTGTTTGTCCGATCGCAGCTCCTGCGACCGGAACGTTCAGTTCAGCACTCAACAACGTATTTGTGCCACAGGATACCGCAACTCGGAAGTTTGCTGCTCTGATCGTGAACCGGCAATTTGAAAAGAAAGTTCAGCCGCGTTGGGATCAACTCTGATTTCTGCCACAATGAATGAGTCGATCTTATTTGGAAACCACTATTCGAAGACCAGGCACACTCGTCCGACAGGCAGCACAATGAAACATCTCCAGGTTGCACTAACCGTCTTGATTTTGTTTACGGTCAGCTCATCGCCTACAAGTGCGGCAGTACCGGCGCAACCCAACATCGTTGTCTTTCTGGTCGACGACATGGGTGTGATGGATACGTCCGTGCCATTTCTGACGGACGACGCCGGACAACCAAAGCGATATCCGCTGAACGATTATTACCGCACGCCCAGCATGCAGCGGCTGGCAGCGCTGGGTATTCGCTTCAATAACTTCTACGCCATGAGTGTCTGCTCGCCAACGCGGATCTCGATCATGACCGGTCAGAATGCTGCTCGGCATCAGGCCACCAACTGGATCAATCCGCGCAGCAATAATCGCGGACCGCAGGGGCCTCCGAACTGGAACTGGAAGGGGCTGAGGAACAACAGCCTGACGCTGCCGGGAGTTTTGAGGGATGCCGGCTATCGCACCATTCATGTGGGCAAGGCACATTTCGGCCCCGACAATTCGCCAGGCTCCGAACCTCTGAACCTGGGATTCAGCGTTAACGTAGGCGGTGCTTCTTTTGGTGCCCCCGGCAGCTACTACGGCAGGGAAAATTACGGGCTTGGCACAAAAAGAGAACACCATGCCGTTCCACATCTGAAGAAGTATCATGGCACAGAGACTTTTCTGACCGAGGCGCTGACTGTCGAAGCAAAGCAGCGGCTGACGGAAACGGTCAAAGCAGACGAACCGTTTTATCTGTACATGTCACACTATGCTGTGCACGCTCCGTTTCATTCCGACCCACGCTTTGCCGATAACTACACAGACTCGGGCAAGCCAAAAAATGCTCAGGCATTCGCCACGTTAATCGAAGGAATGGACAAGTCGCTGGGGGATATTCTGGACCATCTGGAAGAACTGGGCGTTGCCGAAAACACGCTGGTCTTCTTTCTCGGCGACAACGGATCGGACGCACCGCTCGGTCATCAGCACGAAGTTGCCTGTGCGGCACCGCTGCGCGGCAAGAAAGGAGCTCATTACGAAGGCGGCATGCGAGTACCGTTTATCGCAGCATGGGCAAAACCCACGGACACAAATCCGCATCAGCAGAAGCTGTCCATCCCGGCCGGAACGATCAATTCTCAGTTGGGCGCCGTCCATGACCTGTTCCCGACCATCACCGGTATCGTGGGAGCAAAGTCGCCAAAGAATCACGAGGTTGACGGCTCCACCCTGAGGACATTGCTGACGGGAAATCAGGACTTGTCGCGCGAAGAGAAATTCCTGATGCACTACCCGCATGCACCGCATCGCAGCGACTACTTTACCAGTTATCGAAACGGTGACTGGAAGATCATTTACCATTACTTCCCGACAAAAGTATCGGACGGCTCGCACTATCAGCTCTATAATCTTGCGGACGACCCGTTTGAATCCACCAACCTTGCCTCATCAAAGCCGGACCGGCTGCGCAGCATGATGCAGGAACTGGCCGCTGCCCTGCAACAGCACAACGCTCTGTATCCGGTCACGACAAAAAATGGCTCCACGCCCGCGAAGCCTGTACTGCCGTAACCCCCCGACAACATCCTCATGAATTTTTCTGGCTAACCAGGCGATTCCGTTACCTGGTGCTCGCTCCGTTCAGACCTTGGCACTGGCGGCACGATCGGGTAAGAAATGGCCTGCTCGGTTCCGGCTCGTACCCTGCCCTGAAAACACACCAATCCGTGATTCACTGGTTTCGCAATGTTCCTTTCAGCATTCTTGCCGCCTGTATGCTGATCTCCGTGATCGGTCTGTTTGGCCTGCAGCGAGCGGACGAACTGTACGGAGCGTCCCGGCTGTTTGAACGCCAGTTGATCTGGGTGGGCATGGCGTGGCCTGCCATGCTGACCGTCACCCTGGTTTCGTATCGACCGCTACGGCACCTCAGTCCGTGGCTGTACATTGGCAGTTTGCTGCTGCTGATCACAGTCCTGTTTATGCCGCCAATCAACGGTTCGCGGCGATGGATCCCGTTGGGCCTGTTTGATTTCCAGCCGAGTGAGCCGGCGCGACTGGCCTTTATTCTGGCACTCGCCCACTACCTGATGCACCGCGACTCACAAAAGACCGTCCGCGGATTGTTGCCGCCGTTCGTGCTCACGATGCTGCCTCTGCTGTTGATTCTGCGAGAACCGGATCTGGGAACCGCCATGCTGTTCCTACCCATTCTGTACACCATGCTATTCGTGGCCGGAGCGCGTCCGACACATCTGCTGGTGGCGGCTTTGATTGGCATCGCAATGCTCCCGGTGATGTGGCAGCAGATGAGCCGCGAGCAGAGATCCCGAGTGGTGATGGTCTTCAACCAGAAGGATGGTGGCCCTGCTCCGACCGGCGACGGATTTCATCTTCATCAGTCCAAGCAGGTGTTCGCACTGGGTGGGCTGTGGGGCAGCATCAACCATGACGAACCAATCATTGACGATCCGTCCGCGTATATGCTTCCGGCCGCCAGAACTGATTTCATTCTGTCCGTCATCGCAGAACGATATGGGGTGGCCGGAGTGGCTGTTTTGCTGATGCTGTATGGTGTCATCGTCGTGAAAGGACTAGCGATCGCTAAACGAACCAAGGAACCGTTCGGGCGACTTGCGGCGGTGGGCATTGTCACGATGATTGCCACTCAGGCGCTGATTAACGCCAGCATGACCGTGGGTCTGATGCCCATTACCGGCATTACTTTACCGATGTGCAGCTATGGCGGATCCAGCCTGCTTTCGACGTGTATCGCAGTAGGCCTGTTGATGAATATCTCAATGCACCCCGGCTATGAAGTTGCCGGCAAGGCTTGACCCGGCACGTCCACGAAAAGCATACCCATGACCAGCAAGCACGAAGACTCGGCCGACCATGTTTCGAAAACAGACATCGGTGCAAACGACGCCGATTTGTCGGAGCATCGGGACACCCCCACGCCGCCCGAAACAGTCATTGGCTGGACCTGTCCGAAATGCGGCACCGACATCGAGCTTCTTCAAGACGTTTGCTGGAATTGTCTCTACAATCCCAGTGCCTGTTGACATCTTCATTCCCCCCACCTGTTCCCGCCGATCTTTCGCCATGCATATAAAATCCATTGTCTTCTCAGCTGTGCTGTGCCTCGCAACGAGTGGAGCGACCACACAGGACGGTCATGCTCCTTATCCGCAAAACCGAGTTCGCGACTACTACTTTCAGCAGGCGGAAAAACATCTGACATCGGGTAAGCCGATTCCGGAACTACTGCCGCAGTTCCCAGGCCTGGACGGAGGTGCGTTCGGGCACTGGGGCCAGGACCCTCCCCAGCGAAGCATTGACCACACGCTTAACGAAGTCGACAGCGGCAACCTAATCTGCAGTCGCGTGATTCACTTCGGAACAAACACACAAAAAGGAGTGGCTGTTCGCCTGAGCGACGGTGCCGATGCCATCAGCGTTGTTTTCGACCCGTTGTCACTGTCCTTTATCGATTCGTGGCAGGGAGGATTCGTTTCCCGAGGCTCCAGCCGATACGGCGTGCACGACGGCGCACGAGCAGTCGGACAGCAATTGTTTGATTTCAGCGGCAGTCGCTGGCACGTGCCGC
>JACLAC010005571.1_pt1 | contig 41756 bp, 30 predicted proteins | sample 8027881 | NCBI WGS metagenome assembly JACLAC01 (sample SAMN15725517, study PRJNA655200) | protist metagenome | isolation source: fluorescence activated cell sorting (FACS) single amplified genomes of... | place: Spain: Blaines Bay Microbial Observatory, Mediterranean Sea | collected 2016-01-19 | reverse complement strand
ACAACCAAGCCTAGTCCCAGGTGCAAATGCCATCTAGACTTTTTTTGTTTTTTGCGGGGACTCCGGGACGACCGCTTTGGCGCAATACTCAGGGTCTTTCCCATTACTACTTAACCATCTCCCAATTTAAGCGCTGCTAGAAATGCCTCTTGGGGAATTTCAACCTTACCAAATTGTTTCATGCGCTTCTTACCTTCTTTCTGCCGCTCTAACAACTTTCGCTTGCGCGTAATATCCCCCCCGTAGCATTTGGCCGTAACATTCTTACGCATCGCTCGAACAGTTATACGAGAGATAATCTTTGATCCAATAGCGGCCTGAACCAAAACCTCAAACATCTGCCGCGGGATCAAGTCTTTAAGCTTGGAACATAACCGTCGACCCCAATCATATGCCTTATCGCGGTGTATAATAACGGCTAGTGCATCCAACGGTTCACCATTAATTGCTACATCTAATTTTACTAAATCTCCAGCACGCATTTCTTTGTGATCATAGTCAAATGAAGCATAACCACGTGATACGGATTTTATGCGATCGTAAAAATCAATAACAATTTCGGCTAATGGCAATTCAAAATGTAGAATGGCCCGTTGGCCATCTAGGTATTCTGTGTTTAAATAAATACCACGCCGGTCATTAGCTACCTTCATTACGGCACCAATGTACTCTGAGGGAACAAGAATTTGGGCAGCTAGAAGAGGTTCACGAATTTCAGCAATATCACCCACCGGAGGTAAGCGAGCTGGATTTTCTACCTCCAGAGTACTACCATCCTTACAACTCACTTCATAACGCACATTAGGCAGCGTAGTAATAATATCCACATGATGTTCACGATCCAATCGCTCCTGGATGATCTCCATATGTAGTAATCCCAAAAAGCCACAGCGAAATCCAAACCCTAAAGCGGGTGAGGTTTCGGGTTCATAGGAAAATGCTGCATCATTGAGCTTAAGACGCTCCAAGGCATCACGTAATAACTCAAATTCATCGGGGTTGATCGGATAGAGACCGCTAAAAACCATCGGTTTCAGTGGTTGATAACCTGGTAAGGCCTCCACTTCTGGTGCCCCTATTTCTAAAATGGTATCACCAACACGTGCATCCGTTAGATCTTTAATACCGGCAATCAAATAACCAACTTCTCCCGTATTTAATATCTGAGTCTCAACACGTTCTAAGCGCAAAACACCAATCTCTTCCACTTCATATTCTTGTAAACTTGAATAAAAACGAAAGCGTTGCCCCTTGCGAATGGCCCCATCTACAACTCGTATAAAGCAGATTACGCCACGATACTGATCATAGAGAGAATCAAAGATTAAAGCTCTGAGAGGAGCTTCTTCACTACCACTGGGAGGAGGGATATACTTAACGATGGCTTCCAATAAAGGCTCAACACCCAAACCGGTCTTTGCACTAATTGGATAAATATCCTCCGCATTGCCACCAATCAGATCAACAGTTTGCTGGGTCACACTTTCAACTTGGGCATTGGGCATATCAATCTTATTAAGAATAGGAATAATATTAAGGTCACCGTTCATTGCCAGTAGCAAATTACTAACGGTTTGTGCTTCAATACCTTGAGTTGCATCAATAATCAACAAGGCCCCTTCACAAGCAGCTAAGCTACGTGAAACTTCATAGGTAAAATCTACGTGTCCGGGAGTATCAATCAGGTTGAAAACATAAATTTCACCATCAGCAGCATGATAATCCATACACACCGCATGCGCTTTAATCGTTATACCGCGTTCCCGCTCCAGGTCCATACTATCAAGTACCTGGTCTTTCATCTGTTTACTTGTGAGTGTTTGGGTCATTTCAAGCAGACGATCAGCCAGGGTAGATTTACCATGGTCGATATGGGCAATAATAGAAAAATTGCGAATCTGTTTACGTTTCATCAACAATCTTTTTTGGGTATAATGTTAAGATAATTCATATCGTTATTTAGCTTTTTAAACCCTATCTGAAAATTTCAGTCACTGGAATCACTAGTAGAGACGGCTCGTTTAAGCCATGCCCAATGAGACTTAACGGCTAAAGACACAATGTTCACCTAACTTTTATTCTTTGCATCAAGAACATTGGCAAGACGGTTTTTTTATTTTTTTCTCCATTGTTATCTCTTTAAATACAATAGTCTCCCTCGCTTTTGTCAATCGACTATTCCCCTAATCCGCTACAGATACAGCCCCTACCCCTCTCTTTTGAAAAAATTGGACGCTATCCATTCCTACAATATTTTCATTATCGGGACCAATACTTATTTGTTATTGTTCTGCTGTTTTTAAAAGTTTTTTTAGATTGTTCATAGCTTGCTCATTCTCAGGGTCTAAAGCAAGTGCCTGACGACAAGCATCTACTGCCTGGCCCCACTCACCATTAGCCGCATAAGCGGCGGCCAAACTATTGTATAACCCTGCTGTTTTGCCTTTAGCAACTAAGACTTTTTTATAGCAACCAACCGCCTCAACAGGCAATCCTGCATGCAGATAGGCATCACCCCACAAGCGATATAGCAATATATTCGATGGATCTAATCGATTTGCCTGGCCATAAGCAACAAGCGCTTTTGGCCAGGCTTGTACTCGCCCATATTGATTCCCTAATGCTTGCCAGAGTTCCGCCCGTTCGGGAAATTCCTCACTTAACCGGCGATAAGATTCCAATACTGCTACATCATTTATGCGATCATTCAAAAGCGCCAAGTTAATCTGGGCCGTAATGTCTTTGGGAGCCAATTCACTAGCCCGTTCTAATGCCTGTCGTGCCTCATTCAGCATCGCCATATCTTGATACAAAAGACCTATATTATTATAGGCATCAGCATTCATAGGCTCTAAGGCAATAACCTGATGGTACTGACGCGCGGCGGCTTTGTATTGGCCTAGGCGTTGATAATATAGGCCTAAATTTAAACGCGCAGCACTATAATAAGGATTGATTTTTACCGCTTTATGCAAGTATGCAGCGGCATTGTCCACGTTTCCTAAAGCCAGTTCCAAGCGTCCCAGATTATTATACGCCCCAACTAAATCAGGATTTATCTCAAGAGCAGTAAAATAAGCATTTCGGGCTTCCTGCGGATAACCTAATGCGGCCTCAACTAAGCCTAAGTTATTCCATCCCTTAGCATATTCCGGTTTAAGACGTAGCGCTTTTTTCAAGCTTATTTGTGCAGCTTTTAAAGAGCCATTGTTATAAAGTGCTAAGCCCCAATTGCTTTGGGCTCGATACATCTCTGGCGCCTTATAAGCAGCATCTTGCCATAGCGTATATTCGCTTTTCCAAACGCTATTACGCTGGATCGTTAACAACCCCCAGACCAAAAGCAATGTAGTACCAAATACCACCCCATAGCGAGGCTTGCCACGAAAAAAAATCCAAGCTAAACCCACACTTGCTAAATACAGCCGATGTTCATTAACTAAAACATTTAATGGCCATAAAAAGATTAATCCCATTCCGGCAAGAAACCAACCCCAGCCCCAGGCTACCGCTTGTCGACTCTGCCAACCGCGCCAAGCCAGATAACTTAACGAAGTCAACATTAAAGCACTAGTAATAACAGCCGGCTCATACCACACCGAACTTTCATAAAAGGCATGCTCAATACTTAAATTAACCGGCATCCCCAGTAATTTGAGATAATACACAAGTGCCTTAGTCTGCGTAAAGATCTGACTAGTAGCAGACCGGACGTCCTGGGCCAAGGAACGGGATAAAAAGCCATTAACCCAGATAAGCCCCAAATACCCTCCAGTAATACCACAACACAATACTGTATAAAACCACCGACGGCGTGTTCGAGCTTGCCATAAAGTCTGCCAGAAGCACAAGGGGACCAAGACCACGGCCGTTGATTTAGCCAATAGCCCTAATACATATACAGGTATTACCACTGACCACTTTTTTTTAGTTAATAGCAGTAGGGCCGTTAAGACCGCTGCTGCCGCTACTATTTCAGCCCGTGCGCTGATATAATTTAAGGCCTGGCTATGTAGGGGATGCAATCCCCACAATGCCGCCCCCCACCAAGCATAATTGCGTCGTCCCCAGTTTAACAAAAGCAAATACACTAGCACAACACTAGTAGCATGAAACAAAATATTTACTAGGTGATAACCAAGAGGACGATACGCGCCAAGCGCATAATTAACCGCATAACTAAGCAATACTACAGGCCGGTACATAGCCATATTGGATTCATTGGAAAACAATGCAGGATCACTAAAAAAACGAGGGATATTGCTTAGGGTGCGGATATTTCTATTTTCAATCAGGGAATGACTATCGTCATAATGAAAACTATTCCCTAAAGTATTGGCATAAACGATAAAAACGATCCCTAACAAAGCAGATATATGAACTAGCCCATTAAAGGACTGTGACCTCATTGATTTTGTTCCAGTCGTTTAGCGAGATCGCGCAATGCTTGTCGCGCGTTCTCAAAAGCAGGATTCGCTTCTAACGCTTGTTGGAAATATTGCTGTGCCTGAAAATAATAAGTATTGGCCTGTTCTTTTTGGGCCGCTGCCTGTTCACCATAGCGCATTGCTAAGCGCCCTAGACTAAACAGCACTTTAGGATCGCGGGGATTTAATTCCTGCGCCTTTTTTAAGATACGACCACATTGCTCAAAATCACCCATATCATAGTATATCAATGCCATATTGCTATATGCCTGAAAATGATTTGGCGCTATGGATAGGGCTTTTTGGTAATATTCAACTGCTTTTATGTGCCTATTCTGACGTTCTATAGCAATGTTAGATTGACGTGCATTCAACAAATTAATATTGCCCAGATTTACCAATCCATCGGCATAACTAGGATCTAGCTCTACTGCTTTTTTATAATTTATCTCTGCTTCTGAAAAATCCCCCAAAGAGAAGGCAATACTCCCTAGGTTATTAAGTGCTCGCAGCGCTAAATCTCTGTTTGAATTAAGCGCTATCACCTTGTGGTACTCTTGTTTTGCTGCGTCCCAAGATTGGCGTACTAACAGAGGCTGGCGACTCGTTGCAGCTATTTTTGTGTAGGCATTACCCAAATATAAATGATTACGGGGCATACCTGGTGCCTTCTGCACCGCATCACGCCACAAACTCATATCATCAGCCCACACAGGGTTACGCTGCCAACTCATTAGTGCCCATATACTAATAAACCCAAGTAGTAGATAGTTACGTTGCCGACTTTTATCGGCTTGCATCCTGCCAATGATCCAAGCCACTCCCAGGCAAAAAGCAGCACAAGGTAAATACAGCCTGCGTTCATTGACAAAAATATTAAGTGGCATAATCAGTACAGGAACCATTACTAAGGTACTCCAACCCAGCACAAAAAAGGGCAAATTGCGATAAGTACGATATAACCAAATCGCTATAGCGAATAAAGAAAGCCCTAACAACAGCGGTAGTATTAATTGCCAATGCCATTGATTTTGTTCGAAAAATTGATGTTCGACCGTAAGCTTAACGGGTGCTAACTGCAAATACAGATAATACCCCCCGGCCTTTAATTGGGTCATCAATTGACTGCTTAAATCACGCGGTGGATGCCCCAAAGACCGTGGCAAAAAACCATTAAACCAAATAATCAGAAAGTATCCAATCAACACCCCACAGTAAGCACTATGCCGTGTCAAAATTGAATGCTTAAAAGCACCACGATTACGTTTGGCTATGAATAACCAATCGAACAAAAGGAGTAACACCGGCAAGGTAACTACGATTTCCTTGCACAAAAGCCCCAATGTTAGAGCCCCCACAGAGAGTCCCCAACTTAGCCGTGAGCCAGTCTTGTTGAATTGGATAAATAATCCCATACTCGCCAAAAAAAACAATGCGGCCAAGCTCTCCGATCGGCTACTGATATAATTTACCGGTTCACCAGCTAATGGATGTACTGTAAAGAGCATTCCTGCAGCTAAGCTAATTAGCGCTGAAGCACCCAATAAATGCGCTAACCAAGCAATCAAAACCGCATTGATGCCATGAATAAGGATATTGGTCAAATGAAAGCTAATCGTGCTAAAACCGTTATCTAAAAACCTCTCGTTGAAGGCAAAGTTCAATGCATAACTAGTCAGTAATAGTGGCCGATACATTCCCTTGTCTGCTTCAACCGAAAATAATCCAGGATCTTGAAAAAATGCCCAGATATTATCGAGCGAGCGAATATTTACATTATTTTCAACCGAATGTTCATCGTCATAATGAAACGAATTATTTAAAGAATTGGAATACACGAAAAAGCACACACCCAGAATCAATAGCCAGCCGTATTTCATGGGGTCTTTCTTTCTAATAACCGCGCCCGACGGTCTCGAGCCAGAGAATCATTATAGCGCTTAATTAAAAAATCGTATTGGTGCTGAGCCGCATCCAATAAACCATGACCTTCTAGGGCATTGGCTAATTGCAAACGACTATGGTAATCATCAGGATATAATTTAACCAGATGTTGATTCACCTCGATGCTTTCCTGCACCTCTCCCTGCAGCAATAAGCCTACTGCCAGAAAAAACAAAGCCTCTTTATTTGCAGGTTCAAATTCGAGCACTTGCCGACACCAGAATTCGACTTGAGTCGTTTGCCCTGCGCCCAATAAAGATTCTGCTTTAGCGGCCAACAAGTGCCGATGACGGGCTCTGTTTTTTTGCGCATCCAGTAAATTACTTTGTTGTTTTAGCGCTTGGTTATAATAGAATAGGGCACTATCAAGTCTGCCGCTTTGTTCATGTACGGTACCGCGATTATTTAACGCTAAGGCACTATACCGACTACGACTAGCCACTTTGGCATAATATGCTAATGCTTTAGGCCAAACCTTGCTCTGTTGCGCTACTTGTCCAAGATTATAATTAGCTTCGTCTAAATCTGGATAGTGTCCTAGTAGTTTTTTAAATTCCGCTTCGGCGCCTTTTAATTGTCCCATTTTTAAATAAGCCAAGCCAAGATTATTGCGGGCGCTTAAGTTATCAGGTTCTAATAACAGTGCCTTATTGAATTGGAGAACGGCTGCGGCATGTTGGCCGCGTTTATCCAGCGTGTTTCCCAAAAAAACATAAGGTCGCGTTTCCAGTGGTGCTTTGTGAACTGCATCTGCCCACAACACCGCAGGATCCGCCCAAACCTGGTTGCGTTGCCATACCATAACCCCCATACAAAAAATCACCAGCGGCACCCCCCAGATCAAACCGGCTAAACGTTCTAAACGCGGTAATTGACTTAAAACTATAATTACCCCCACTAACGGAATATATAAGCGATGTTCATTTACCAGAATATTAAGAGGTATTACCAGGGTCGGCACTAAAGCAACGAAGCACCAGGCCAAGCCAAAGCCAAGCGTCGACCGATATCGTTTTGTCTTCCACCCCCACCACCCTAAGGAAATTAGTAATCCCACCCCCAACAGGACAACTGGAGCATCCAGAGAACTTGTAACAAAACCATGATGGAGGTTTAAATTAGTTGGTAAAATTAATAACTTAGTATAATAGACTAAGGCTTTAACTTGAGTGCCAAGTTGAACATCCCAAGTTCTGAGCGGAGCACCACTCACCGCCTTAGCCAAAAAACCCGTTATACTCCAGCTATGCCATAAAAACATCATACTAATTATCGCAAAAGGTATATAGTTCTTTATAGTACCACGGCTTAAATGGCGCTTGGAATAATCATAAATTACCAATAAGCCAGGCAATACTATAGCCGATTCTTTAGAGAATAAAGCCATTAGATAAACGATGGGGGCTGCCCAATAATATGTTTTGCCTTGTACATACAATAAAAAGGCACCACACACCCCAACGGCAGCCAACAAGGTAGCTCGACTTGAGATATAATTTACCGGTTCTGTACAAATAGGATGTACCAGAAACAATAATGCACCTAATAATGCCATACATGGATGCAAACTCAACCCGGTCAAAATCCCCCAGACTAATAGGCAACAGACCCCATGCAAAAGAATATTTACCCAATGATACGAATACGTCTCAGTACCGCTCCAAGCATAATTCAACGCTAAAGAAACGAGCAATAATGGTCGGTACATGGCCTTATCAGCATCTCGTGAGAATAAGGTCGGATCCTTAAAATATGCCCCTAAGTTATCCAATGTTTGAATATGTGGATTTTCGACAATTACATGCATATCATCATACTGAAAAGGATTACCAGTCGTATTAGCATAGCATCCAATGACAACCAATCCAAGCATAAGTCCAGTACGCCAGCGACTAGCTAATAGCCAGGTAATAATAATTTTCATTGTAGGCGTCTTTTTAATTCAGCTAAATGACGTAAGGCGCGTACATGCTGTGAATCCAATTGGAGCGTTTTAACTAGACGCTCATGGGCCTGCCACCATAGGCGCTGGGCCACAGCAGGTTGATCAGCTTGCCATTGATGCTCACCCATACTTAAAAGAATAGCTGCAACATTATAATGATGTTCTGGCCGTTCTGGTTCCATGCGAGCCGCTTGTTCAAACGCATTAACAGCAGCTTCTAACTGATTGGCTTTTACTAATACCTGGCCTAAAGCAACAAATCCATCTACCTGCGGTAAAAGCTCGACACTTGCCGAAAAACTTTCCTGAGCTATTGCTAAACGGTTTAGCCGCATAGCAGCCTGACCTCGATTATAATGTCCATCGGCAAAATTAGGATAGTCTTGTATTAATTGATCGTACAAGGCTAAAGCTTGGAGATTTTGCCCTTGGACTAGATATAAACTACCCAAATTATTTAACGCTTCTTTATGATTTGCATCAATCGACAAAACTTTTAGATATGCCGCTTGAGCCTTAGCTAAATGGGCTTGTCGGCGGGTAATATCAGGCTCCTCTAGCGCCAGTTCATAAGCAATGTTCCCAAGATTATTTTGGGCCGCTTGATGATTAGAATCTAGTGCTACAGCCTGGGCAAAAGCTCTTAACGCTTGTGGACGTTGGCCAGCAGTTTGTAAGGCCATACCTAAATTGACATGAACCCGAGGCATTAGTGGACTTTTCACTGCGGCATCTTGCCACAAACTTAATTCATTAGACCATATATTTTGGCGTTGGATAGAAAAAACAGTAAGCAAGATGCCCCATATTATCCAATAAGGTTTGAGCCTATAAGATCTATGCTCCCATAAGATACCAATCCATATCGCTCCCCCTACTAATGGTAGATATAAGCGATGTTCATTTACCAACACATTTAATGGCACAAGACTAGCCGGTGCAAGCGTTAACACACTCCACCAAAGCCAAAATAAACCAGACCAACGCCGCCCCCCCCCCAAGCGCTAAAGCTAGGCTGATAAATAGTAAAACGGCAGTTCCCACAACGATCCCTGCAGACCCACTGAAAAATTGATGTTCCACATTTTGGTTAATAGGAAACCACAGTAATTTTATATAATAGATCCCAGCTTTAAGCTGGACCGCAAACTGCTCTAATATCCCTCGAGGGGCTTTATGTATTGTCTTTGAAGAAAAAAAACGCATATATGAAAATATGCTTAAATAAAGCACTGAAATAAACCACAATACGCAATGACGAGGCCAACGCTTTGTGAATTTTAAACCTTGATAGTATTCGTATAATAAAAACACTAGCGGCAAGGTAATCACAATAGATTTTGTTAATAAGCCCAAGCTATAGCACAGAACGCCTCCCCAACGTGCAACCCGGGTTTCATTTCCAACCAAGAGAAATGCAGCGAGATAGAATAAAGCAGCTAAGGATTCGGAACGAGCCGAAATATAATTAACAGGTTCACTAGCGACTGGATGTAACGCAAAGATTATCCCCGCTACCCAGGCACCAGTAGTATTTAAACCGACGTGCAAAGCAAGGCGCCAAACCAACAAGCTTACGCCTAAATGGATCAGAACATTGGTGAGTAAATACCCCCATGGTTGATAGGCTCCAAGACTGTAATTGAATGCATAGCTTAGCAGTAAAACAGGTCGGTACATAGCCTTATCTGGATCACCAGAAAAAACGCTGGGATCCATAAAAAAACGTAAGCTATTTGACCAATCGCGAATATAGGGATTATGGACAATAGAATGAAAATCGTCGTAGTGGAATCCTCCCTTAAGCGTATTCAGGTAACAACCCATTACTAATACAATTAATGCTCCTGCGTGCCATCTGGCCGACGTCATCGTTCCAACTCCAACGCCTGTATTTTTCGCTGCACTTCAAGCCCCCGTTTATCTTCCTTTGCCCAAATCGAAGCAAAATGCCTATAAGCCTCCAAGGCCCCATCAGCATCGCCTAGGTCCTCTCTTAAATGCGCTAAACCATACCAAACCCGACTATAAGTAGAATCTATGCAGATGGCCTGAACAAAATAATTTAGGGCGGTTTGCCGTTCCTCTTGTTTAACCTTAATTTCCGCCATTTCTACCCAAGCTTTAGCATTAGCCGAATCCTGCTGTACCGTGCTTAAAAGGTAATGCATGGCTTTGTCAAAAGCCCCATCACGATGTTGAATCCGCCCAGCTAACAATAAAAAATAGCTGTTTTCGGGTTGTAATTTCAAAGCCTGCATGATAGCGTGTTGCGCCTGGACTTTAGCTCCACTTTTCATATAAGCATCCGCCAGATTAGCCCAAATACTTGCCGGTTCTTCAAGCTTGTATTCTAAGGCCTTTTTATACATCGCAATTGCGGCAGGATAAGTACGATACTGACTATAAACATTCCCCAGATTATTATAGCTCTCTGCTTGTGCTGGAATAATTTCACCAGCGGTTAAAAAAGCAGATTCGGCTTCTTTATAACGCTCAGCAGCATAAAGTGTTTGCCCATAATTATTCCAAATAAGGCCATTCTCTGCATCGATCTCTAAGGCTTTTCGATACCACTCAATAGCCAATTCAAAAGCTCCTTGACTATAATAAGCATCTGCTAGATTTTGACGTATACCAGCATGTTCAGGATAATAAACCAATGCTTGTTTATACCATTTAATAGCCTCGTCAGACTTATCTGCTAGATGATAAATTGTTGCGATATTATTGTATGCTTCTCCACTACGCGGTTCTAAATTGATTGCTTTAGCATAGGCGACAAGAGCTGCATCCGTTTGTCCTGTTAATTGTAATGCTTTCCCTAAATTAGTATGTACCCGAGGCATCAAAGGTGCTTTGCGTTGTGCATCAAGCCATAAACTTGCGTCATTGTTCCATACGCTATTACGCCCCACCGTTAAAGTAGCCAACACAACAATTAACACACCTAAAACCATGCGCAATTTTGAGGTATACAGCGATGCCGTAAACCAGGCTAGGGCCGCGACTACTAAATACAGTCGACGTTCATTAACCAACATATTTAGTGGCATTACCAAAGTGGGCAATAAAACGGTTAAACTCCAGGACAATACAAAGCCTCCCATCGTCCGAAACCTCGTCCATCCCAACCATAATAGCGATAGGCTAACGATTAAGGCCGCTCCAATAGCTGCTGTAAGCCCGGCACTGGCATCTATAAATTGATGCTCAACATTTAACCCCCAGGGGAAAAAAAGTAATTTCAGATAATAAACAATGGCTTTCAGTTGGGTTAAAAGCTGCATATCCCAGGCCCGTACGGAATGTTCCAGTGAACGGCTGAGAAAATCATTTTTCCAAATCAATATCACGTATCCCAGCCCCATTAAACAATAGGGCAAATAAGACCATAATGATATTGTCTGACGCTTCTTCCAGCGATCATACAACCAAAGATTGAGTACCAAAGTAATAACAATAGATTTACATAATAAACCAAGTACAAATGCTCCCCATCCAAGGCCATGCCAACGCCTGTTATCAACGGCCCGAATATGCGCCATAAAAGCTGTCAGATAAAAAAAAGCCGCCAGTGATTCTGAACGTGCCGAAATATAATTAACAGGCTCACTTACCAGTGGGTGCACGGCAAATAACACGCCTGCAACCAACGCCTGTTCTGGTACTTTTAACAACAGTAGAGCTAAATAGCAAACCAGCACACTACAAGCCATATGAATCAATAGATTAACGGCAATAAAACCGTACGTACTATCAAGTGCCAAGGTCTGATTAAAGGCGTAGCTGAGTAATACTAATGGCCGGTACATCGCCTTATCTGGATCGCCTGAAAAAGCAGCTGGATCAATAAAAAATTGGGGTGCATTAACCAGCGAGCGAATCGCTTTATTTTCTACAATAGAATGAAAATCATCATAGTGAAATGTCCCATTAAGGGCATTAACATATACTCCTAGGCAAATCAATACTAGGCCAACCATACTTACAATATGCCTAGTCATTACCCACCTCCATCTGAACCAACTGCTTTTGTACTACAGTTTGATAGTCTGGGTTTAAGCGCAGCGCAGTTTTATACGCATTTATTGCTTCTATACGCTGTCCTTGGCGTTGGTAAACACTCCCCAGACTCAACCATGCACCCGCATAGTCAGGATCTAAACTCACAGCCTCAAGATAAGCCATTTCGGCTTTTTTAAACTGTTGGTTAGCCATCCACACATTACCTAAATTCACCTGTGTACGAGCATCATCTGGAACTAATCGGAGGGCTTGTTGATGGTGTTTAAGGGCTTCTTTATATATTCCCAAGACCTGATAGGTATTGCCAAGGTTATTATGGGTTGCCGCATCGTTTTCTTTCAATTCCAGACTTTTCCGGTACGCTTCAGCACTTAATAACATATACTTTTCGTAGGCTTCTTTATTGGCTGCTTGCTCGGCCTGATAACGGTAAACTTCACCATAACGATTCCATATCAACGCTGCAGGTGCTTGCTCTATCCCTTGACGACAAATGGCCACTGCCGCTTCAATCTTTCCCTCATCTATATAAAGTGCCGCCAGCGCAGCATAGGCAGGAGTATGGTTCGGATCACGTTGAATAATATTTTCATAGGCTCTACGCGCTGCCTCTGTATGGCCATCTTGTTGATGGATTGCAGCTAAAAAAATCCAGGGTCGAGCCATTAAGGGCGCTTTTTGGGCCGCATCTTTCCACAAGCTATAACTAGTAGCCCATACTTTATTACGTTCTACCGTTAGCCCCCCGAGCACACATACTAGCACGATAAACACAACATTTACCTTTTTATAAGACCAGTATCTTGATATCCCCTTGGCAAATGCCCCAATCCCCAAAGCAAAAACACCGCTAGCTAAATACAGCCGGTGTTCATTAACCAAGACATTTAATGGAATAATAAACGTTGGGGTTAATACTAACAGAAACCACGTACTAAATAAAAAGGCTAAATGCCGTTGCCATCCCCACCATAGACTCAATCCGAACAATGAAAGAACCATCAAAAGCGAAAATACAACATAGACTTCAAAAGCAGACGAAGAAATTAAAAACTGATGGTCAACGGTTAAGCCAATCGGCTCCACCAAAAGTTTGAGGTAGAATATCAGAGCTTTTATCTGAGTCCAGATCTGCTCATTATAACCCCGTACCGGATTGCCGATACTAGCATTCAAAAGGAAGGTTTTTACCAGCATTAAATAGACCAAGGAAATAACCGTCAATACCCCAAAATCCATCCTATCTCGTTGCCAAGAACGTTTTTCATACACCACATAACACAGCATCAAAGCCGGTAAAGTAATTACAATAGATTTACTCAACAATCCTGCCCCATATGCAAAGCCCATCATTGTACGCTGACGTTTAATAAAAGCATAGAATGCAAGTAAAAAGAAAAAACTAGCCAAAATTTCCGAACGGCTACTGATATAATTAACGGCTTCGCTATTGATCGGATGTAAGCCAAATATTAAGGCCGCCAACAAAGCCCCTTTGGAATTTTTAAGGAGCAACAGTCCTAGCCGGTAAACCCAATACATGCAGCCAATATGGAGAAGTAAGCCAACCACATGGTAGCTCCATACAGCATAGTCACTAATAAAATAATTCAAGGCAAAGGTACTTAGCAGTAACGGCCGGTACATAGCATTTTCAGGTTCAGCTGAAAACAAGGTTGGATCAATGAAAAAGCTGGGAATATTTAGCAGTTGACGGATATGAGGATTATCAACAATGGAATGGCTATCATCATAGTGAAACGGATTATCCAGTGTATTGCTATAAACTACTAGTGGCAATATCAGCAGCAGCACGTAATGTACACGTTGTGAATTCACCTTTTTTAATCCTGTATACCTGGGGACTTATAAGGTACTCTTGCTAATGTAGCAATCCTGTTTTGCACCACTGTTTTAAATTGTTCGCTCCCATGCCATAAAGACAAAAAGTGACGATATGCTTCTAAAGCTTTAGCTGTTTTTCCACGCCGCTCATAGAGCAACCCCAAATTATAATAGGGTTTGGGATTTTCAGGCGCTAGCGTTAAGGCCTCTTGATATGCCGTCACGGCAGCCGTATCATCCCCAGTCCCTTCTAAAGCACCTCCCAGATTAAAATAAATCCCACTCTCTTCACCTCCTAAATTAATAGCTTGTCTTAACATTAGAACGGCAGGCTCAAACTGTCCCGTAGCCAATAAGGCTATACCCCAATTATTATATAGCTCGGCATGATGCGCACCATATTTTTGGGCTTTATCAAAAATTTCCAAGGCCACATCAAACCGTTTTTGTTTAGTATATAAAGCACCTAGATTAATCTGTGCTTCAGGATATGCCGGAGCAATCTTCAAAGCCTGTAAATAAGCCTGCTCGGCTCCATACAAATCCCCCTGATCGCGTTTTATATTGCCGCTATTATTGTGTGCAGCGACATTTTCTGGATCTAGTATTAACGCTTGATGATAGGCCTGTTCCGCCAAATCAATACGGCCCTCTCGACGCCAAACTCCTCCTAAGCGCACATAAGGCCGCACCATAGTAGGCCCTTTTACACAAGCATCTAACCACAAACTTTTTTCATTGGCCCAAACCTGATTACGCTGAAAACTTAATATGCCAAACCCCATTAATAAGACAATACCTATCCACCTACCCCTTGCCACAGTACTGATTTTTCGCAACAACATAAACAACCCAAAAAGACCAATCAGTGGTATATAAAGCCGTCGTTCACTAATCAACAAATTTAACGGCACAACAAAAGTGGGCATTAAACTAAGCACTATCCAAGCACACCAAAAAATAGTTTCCCTATCTAGTTTTGCACGCCATATCCAACCGGCTAGAAGGATGGAGACAAGACAAAAGCCCGCAAGTATCGGCGTTAGAGAAAAAGGATCAAGGGCTTCATGAAATGCATGTTCTACACTCAAAGAATGCGGTATAATCATTAACTTTAGATAATATAATGCCGCTTTAAGTTGTGTCGCCAGTTGGATTTTAAAATCGCGCACGGGTGCATCTATTAAGGCTTCATGAATCAACCGTCCAGTAGCAAATAGATATCCCCCTGCCACTACCCAATACAGCACATGCTGCCGCCACCTAGCGAATCTTAAACATTGTCCACAACACGCCTCATATAACAAGAGCATTAGAGGTAGAGTAATCACGACAGATTTGCTTAATAATCCACCAATAAAACACAGTACACTAAGCCACGCTACGCCCTGTCTTTGGCGCACGTATAGCAGTACCGAAGCCAGATAAAACAATGCCGCCAATGATTCAGAACGGCTGCTAATATAATTTACCGGTTCAGCCGTAAGCGGATGTATCCCCCACCCCAATGCAGCAAACCAAGCCCATTCTTTAGCCGTTGGCGAAAAAAAGCAAAACAATTGGTAAACCAGCACCACACAGACTAAATGGATGAAAATATTTACAACATGAAAACCGCGAACATCGTAACTGGCCAAACGATAATTTAGCGCATAAGAGACTAGTAGAAATGGCCGGTACATTTCGCTGCCACTAGTGCGCGAAAACATTTGTGGGGTAGTGAAAAAAGTAGGAATATTCTTTAATTGACGAATATGTGGATTTTCTACTATAGAATGTTCATCATCAAAGTGAAAGGCATTGCCCAAGGAATTCACATATACCAGTCCCACAATCCCAATCAACAAGATTGCCATCCCATGCCCCGCAAGGAGGTGCCGAACCGACGGCATACTAACTAACTTTGCAACCGGTCAAAACAACGACGAAACCATAATTCCAAAGACATCAAACCCCAAATAGCTCGATTATATGGTCGATCCGTGTTGAGCAAGCGTTCTACCGATGGTATATCAAAAAAACCTCGTTGACGCGTGGTATGCCCTAGGAGTACCTCTTGGACAAAAGGTTTTAAATCGCCTTTAAACCACTCGAATATCGGCACGGGAAATCCCATCTTATCTCGTCGCATGAGTACTTTATCAGGTACTAAGCCGGCTACCGCCTGGCGCAGAATATGTTTTGGTTTGCCCTGAGCAAAACGCTGGTCTGCGGCAATCGATAAACCAGTTTCTACTAAGCGATGATCCAAAAAGGGTAGGCGTGATTCTAAGCCTACCGCCATACTCGTACGATCTTCTAAATGCAGTAAGGATTGTAAATGGTCTTTTATATCCATATAAGCCATACGATCCATCAAAGCATCTGACTGGGGCATGTTGAACTGCTGTTGAAAGGTTTCCCAACTAGAATAACCCGAACTAACTTGCAAGGGGAGAATTGCATTCATTTCCGGTGAGTGCCGCGTTGCTTGCAAGATGCGATAATAGCGTTGCGCCGGCTCGCCAAAGAGCCCTTCTCCAAAAAAAGTTTGCATCAACGGCTCATAACCACGCAAATATGATAAATTGGCCGTCAAACTCTCTAGCGTTGTCCTACCGGTCAGCGTTTGCCTTCCGTACACAGCGTGCTCCATACACCCTTCCATATACGCTAATAGGTAGCGTGCATAACCACAGAAAATTTCATCCGCTCCCTGTCCACCTAAAACAACTTTTACATGTTGGCGCGCTAAGCGAGACAAATAATACTGAGGCAATACTGCAGCTCCAGCAACAGGCTCATCAAGATAGTAAATCATATCTCCAAATGAATCACCTAAGTCGGTAGATGTTGGAAAGACCTCATGATATTGCGCCCCAATTGCATCTGCCACATGCCGTGCATAATAGGTCTCATCATAGCGCGGGTCTTCTTTGAAGCCACCAGAAAACACTTGTAAATTATCGATTCCAGCTTTGACCGCCTGACAAGCAATAGCGCTTGAATCCAACCCGCCGCTTAAATGTGTTCCAAGCGCAACATCCGAGCGCAAGCGTAAACGGACCGCATCAGCAAAAATTTCCTGGACCGCACTAACTGCTTCTGAGGTATTATGGCTATGGCTTGTAGAAAACTGCAAATCCCAATAGCGTTTAACCGTTAGACCTCCTTCTTGCCAAACCAAACTACAACCCGGCTCTAAACGCTTAACCCCTTTAAATAGTGTCTTATCGCCCATGCAGTACTGGAGATTCATATAATCTTGCAGCCCCTCATGGTCTACTTTAGGATCAGGTACAGGATGTCGAAAAAGCGCTTTTATTTCGGATGCAAAAAGGAATTCTCTAGCCGTCTCAAAATAGTAAAAAGGTTTAATACCCAAACGATCACGGGCAGCAAACAAGCGGTTCTCCTTAACATCCCAAATAGCAAAGGCAAACATCCCATTTAAATGGCTTAAGGCCGCTTCACCCCAGTGAACATAAGCTTGTAATAATACCTCGGTATCGCTTTGCGTGGTAAAGCAACAACCCAAGTCTTCTAACTGCCGACGCAACTCAATATAATTATAAATCTCGCCATTATAACTAATATACCATCGCTGACCATGCGCCATCGGTTGCTGGCCGCCGGCCAGATCAATAATGCTCAGACGGCGATGGCCTAGCGCAACTCCCCGCCCATACCAATACCCCTCTGCATCAGGCCCACGGTGTACTAAACTCTGGGTCATCTGTTCTAATACAGCAGCATCGACCTGTATTTCCCGGTCGCGATGTACTATACCTACAATGCCACACATCATCTAATCCTAGGTGTAATTATGATCTTATATTCCGTATATATAAGCTTATAAGGCTATTGCCCAAGCCGTTTCTGTGCCTCCAGAGCGCGCTGAGCAAATTGGCGAAACATCTCGTTCCGAGAAAAATCAGGCTCCTTAAGCAATAAGCTATAGGTCTTCTCATAGCCTTCAAGTGCCAGCTGACGCTTTCCTTTTTGCTCGGCTAGAACCGCTAGATTAAACCAAGCTTCTGCCATATCAGGGTCGATTTCCAATGCTTGCTGATACCTATTAAACGCCTTTTCGGCTTCTCCTTGAAGTTCGTCCAGTTGCCCCCAGTTATTATACACTTTGGCAAAGTTAGAATTGCGTTCCAAAGCCAATCGGTACTGTTTTTCTGCGTCCAATAACCGCCCTGTACGCAGGTATAAATTTCCCCGATTATAGTATACTCCTGCCATATCTGGACGATACTCTAGCGCTTTAGAATAGGCCTTAAATGCCGCATCTAGATCACCAATATTATTTAATATATTACCTCGTTCGGCCCAGGCATCAGCATAATCAGGCTTAATCTTTAACGCTATATCTAAATGGTGCAACGCTTTAGTATCATCGCCTTCCTTAGCATAAGCCAATGCTAAGTTCATCTGGGCTCTGAACATCCCCGGTCCCTTAGCTACCGCATCTTGCCATAATGTAAGCGGTGTAGCCCAAACTTGATTTTGTCGCACCACTGAAAAAGCAAAAACTACGCCTAATAAACCTGCCCATATCCCTAAACGCTGGCGCCTAATCTTTGGCATCTGCCAAAGCATTCCGGCAAGGACTAAAAACAATCCAGCACTAGCTAGGTAAAGCCGGCTTTGGCTAACAAAAATATTTAACGGTACCAAGGCGGTAGGCGCTAAGGCCACCACATACCACAAAAAACCAAAACCACGCAGGTCCTTGTAGCCTTTAATAGATAAAAATAATAAAGAAGCTAAGAATGCGCCCGCTGCCAAAACGGGTCCAGACAACAATTCGGAACTCGAGAGAAAACTAAGTTCAACACTGAGCTTGACAGGCATAGAAAACAACCACAGATAATAGATGTACGCCTTTACCTGTGTTAATAACTGGACATCCAAAGAACGCGGTGCTTTGGCCAACGACGAAGCGAGAAAATTATTACTGTAGAGTATTCCAATATAAGCCAGCGTCATCCCCCCCAGCATAGGAAAAGGCCGCCTCCATATACTCATCCTAGTATTTTTTCCCCAATAGTAGATTGCCATAATTGGTGGCAAAACAATAGCTATCGATTTAACTAATAAAGCACCCCCAAAAGCACTATAAATTCGCCAATATCGCTGAGACGCATCCAAACCAAAATAGAAAACGCCCAAACAAGCAAAACTAACTAGTAGATCCGAGCGACTACTAATGTAATTAACCGGCTCTCCATGGACCGGATGAAGCAGAAAAAGTGTACCTAGTCCCCAAGCCATTCGTTGTGGAATTTGCAAACGCACTAAGATAACACTTAATAACACCGCACAAGCAATATGCAATCCCAGATTTACCAAACGATAACCCACTACATTTTGTCCATCCAAATAATAATTAAAGGCGTAGGACACCAACAAAAGTGGACGAAACATAGTTCCTTGCCCATCACTGGAAAAGGTCTGTGTATCGGTGAAAAATATCGGAATATTTTTTAAGGTGCGGATATGAGGGTTATATTGGATCGAATGCAAATCGTCGTAATGAAAGGGATTTTCTAAGGCATTGGCAAAGAGAATCAATCCCATCACAGAAAAAGCCACTACCCCCCATAACGTTAGTTTTAATGGGCTCACTTTGTGGTCCTCTGACATTATTTCTCTCCCTCCAACGCGGCACGTTTTTTAGCTGCCGTTGGCACCAAGCGACTAGTAGGAAAGCGTGCGCTCAATTCTTTGTAAACTTGGCGGGCTGCGGCCGGCCGCTCTTGACGTTCATAGGCTAAGCCCAATGCCATATATATTTCAGGTTGTGGTTGTATATTTAAAGCTTTATCTAATACGCTCACGGCCTGTTCAAGCTCAGCACTAATTAAATATCGCAGCGCCTGTTTATATAAGGCCTCAGCCTTGGGCTCCCACTGCTCCTCTTTTAGTACCGTCAATGCCGCCAATGACTGGCGTGCTTTATCATATTCTGGATCCAAGGCCAATGCTTGACGATAAGCAGCCATGGCTGCAGCCGTCTGTCCCATAGCCAACAAGGCAGCACCACGATTATTATAAATCGTCACCTGGTTCATCATACTAAGGCTGGCAGGATTGATCGTTCTGGCTTTTTCATAAGCCTTTAATGCAGCTTCATGTTGCCCAGCCCGGTGTAAGGCATCACCCTGATAAATATAGGGTCGTGGCATGAACGGCGCTTTTTGTCTAGCATCATTCCACACCTGCTCTGATGTCTGCCAAATCTCGGTGCGTTGTCGAGCCATCAATGCCATAATTAATATCATCCCCACACTGACCCAACGCAGCCAAGACAACTTTTGCTGGTCAACCAATATTCCTATCCCAAGAGCAAATCCCATAGACGGTAAATACAGCCGATGTTCATTAACCAAAATATTCAACGGTACCAGCAACGTTGGCATTAAAATCAATCCAGACCAGATCAGCCAAAAGCTGAGCGCACGTCCTTTATGACGGTAACACCAAAACAAAATTCCCACCGATATAATAAATAGCAATGCCATTACTACGGCTTTTTCAGCTAAACTCCCACTTATATGGAATTGATGCTCAATACTGAGTTCGTACGGTATGAAAATTAATTTTATATAATAAATCAGCGCTTTAGCCTGAGTCCATATCTGTTCAGTCAATGAACGTACCGGCTGCCCTACCATCGCCACCATAACAAATTGTCGTACGATAAATAAATAAACCGCACTCAACAACCAAAACATCCCATGACGCAGCACTAGTCGCTTAACCCCAATTGACTTGTTGTCTAATAACCATACTTCGTAAATTAACAGTACAGCAGGCAGCATTATAGCAACAGATTTAGCGCCCAAAGCCACCACATACAGACCCAAAGCAGCCCAGTACCAGCCAAACGTATCTGCCTTTTTTATATATTTTGAAAAACACAAAAAGGCGGATAAAAAAAAGGCTGCACAAAGCGCTTCAGAACGGCTACTAATCAAATTTAAAACTTCCACATTAATGGGATGGAAGGCAAAAAGTGCAGCACAAAAGAATGCACCTCGCAATCCTATACCCCAGTGTTTAGCCACGGTTAGCACCAAGAGCACATTTACTGCATGGAGTATAAGATTAAAAAGATGGTACCCGAATGGCGCTTCGGCCCCGAGCACATAATTCAAAGCTAAAGAGAATACTACTACTGGCCGATACATTGCCTGCCGCGGATCGGCAGAAAACATTTCAGGGTTAACAATAAAGCGCAGCGGTTCAGCTAATGAACGAATATGAGGATTTTCTACAATGGAATGGATATCGTCGTAATGGAACGGGTTCTCAAGGCTGCTCCAGAAAACACAAAAAATAGCCGCTAGTAAACCAATTGCGGCTAGTCTAAGATTATATTTCTGCAAATTTGACGAATATTGTCTCATATCTGTATTAGCATCTTTATTTGAAATACATACCGTATGCTAATAAATTTGGCAGGAACATATCAATACCTAATAGATAAAGTATCTGCATTACCTTTCATACAACCAAATCAAATATTTTTTTGTTTTGGTTACAGAACAAAAAAGTTCACATATTATCTCAAATCATAGCAACTTATCTTGTAACTGCGCCATTAAATCACCATAACACCATACTGATAAACCACTCGCCTGTATACACTGTAAAACATCTTCCATAACTCGGGTTTCCATCATTACAAAAGGATCGAAATAAACATTGGCGTATCCCCCATCCCGAGTAACCCGCTCAATCAAGATCTTGAACAATTGACTAAATTCACCATCAGTAGCATGAGATGGGCTGTTCTTTCCCAAACTATGCCAGGAATCGAAGACCCCAAAAGGATGCCGTGGACATGGACTTACAGGGAATTCCCAGATGCCATCCGTACGGCACCAAGGTAAGCCATCCGTCGTATCGGCCGCCATGGTTGACGAAGAAAAGTGATAGTCTAATTCTTTTAGGATGGGATAAACAGCGTCACTATGCAATTCACCAAAATGTGGCGTTCTAAACCCACTAGGAGAGTAATCCAGGATCTCTAAGCAGGTTTGATGACATTGCAAAATCTCATCCTTTATACGGGTTGTATCTAAGGTATTAAAGCGCTCCTGACTTAAACCGGGTTGGCGTGCATAAGCATACTCAGCATGATACAAATTGGGGTGGGTCATACTGTGATTAATAATCTCATGTCCCGCCGCAACAAGCTGACGGTGAATTTCTGGATACGTCTGAATCCATTGGCCTATACAGGCAAAGCTAGCTTGGCAACTATATTTTCCTAGTAGGTTAACTAGTGCAGGTAAAGCCTTAACATCATGAGGAAAATCACAATCGAACGACAGAGTAATACCCGGTTGCCAACCGGCTTGGCGTGCCATCACTGTATTAAAAAAACCGACCGGGTCTAGCATACCTAGCCCTTTACGCAGTTGTCGGTGTTCTAGGCGGCTACACCAATTATATAATTTTGCGCTTAAGACCATCCCCAATACCTTAAACGATTATATTGCCTCTGCAACTTCCAATACCTCTTGTGGCTTACGGCCACGCATGCCTTTACTTTCTTCACCATAAACCTCTACTAAACCTTTTTCCTTAAACCATGATTCCACTTCTTCCATAGGAAAATGGTACTGGAATTCAGGATGGTACCAATCAAAGGTATCGATATGAGCAATGCGCCAATTGCGATCAACTTTTATAATACCTTTTATTGCTTGGTTCAGTCCCGGAATAAAGCGTCCCAGGATCCAATAGAACCAGTTGATAGGTACTGCTAAATACGCTAGACGATATAAACTTTTGAGCGGCATCTTAAGCGTCATTTTACGAATGATATTTTCTGCTACCGCTGCAGGAGCAGGTCGCTTACGGTAGATCTTGGCTGAAATATGACCATCTGGACGCACGAAATCTACCAATCCTTCAAAGGCCCGACGCGGATCCGGAGTATGGTGTAACACTCCCCAACTATAAACTAAATCAAATGCTTCTTTCCTAAATGGTGGCGCAAATAAATCAGTCTGCACAATATGTGCTCTTGGTAAATCTTTGGTGATACGGCGAGCATTAATAACGGCAACGCTCAGATCAATACCTACTACTTCGGCACCAAAATCATGGACAACTTTCACATGGCGACCATAGCCGCAACCAGCATCTAAGACGAGCTTATCTTTGAAAAATTCTTCCGTCAAGCCCCCCTCCAATGCATAGCCTTGATCACGCTCATCGCGTACTGCCGAATACACCGTCCACTCAAAGCCAAAGCTTTCTTGTGTCTTTTTCTTTTCTGCTTCAAAACGGCGTATCTCATCAGGCGATACGGACCATTGCGGCAAGCGTTCACTGAAACGCTCCGCAAAAGGGGCATAAATATCCAGCGCATTGGGCAAAATAACAGGTATACCATTAACAATCGGATACCAGGCCCCACAGGCGGAATGCAACACCCCCTGATCGACTTCTTTTGCACCATTGGTATCGATATATTCTTCAAAAACTTCTAAGGTAAAGGCTTCCTCGCACTGGGGACAGGCTAATAAATCCATCAAACGATATTTCATTATTTACTCCTGCATGTTACTGCCCTTGTTGCAAACGGGGCGATGTTAGGGTAGAGTTTTAATTTATCTTGGTATTTTTGTTGTTAATTCCATCACCTCTGCAGTAGATGGATTTTGTGTGTGTGTTACCCCATCTATATTGTCCAAAACCTTATGCCATTTATCAATTTGTGTTGCGGGTTGAAATATCGGACGAGCCCGCAGCACATTCGCTTTGTAGTGAGCACGCACCTTGGCATCGGTCAACTGTACCATGGCCTGGATCAATCCATCTACATCGTTCAATCCCACGACGATCCCTAATTCATGATATTCAATCAGATCACGTGCCGCACCATCAGGCAATACCGCCAATACAGGCAAGCCTAGCTCAATGTATTCAAAAAGCTTTGTTGGTGTAGCATACGCAAAAGTAGCTGCAGCTAAACATAAAAAACCGACATCGGCAGCAGCTAGCTGCTGCACCAGTTCAGCATGAGGCAAAAAGCCGCCAAATTCGGCTTGGCCCTTAATATGAGGCATGATTTTTAAGCGAAAATAAGGACTTTCTGGCCCATATAATTTGATTTCCAATACCTTTGCAATTGATTCATTTTTTTCCTGCAACTGATTCACCGCCTGCAATAGTATTTGTGGGCTTTGAATCCGTGACATCGCACCGGCATAAATAATCTGAACCATTGTGGACGAATTAATATCGTTAACCATTGGCACCGACTGCGAAGGAACAATATTGTACACTACTGAAATCTTATCCGGTACAATCTTATGACGCTTTATTAAATCCTCTCTGAGGGCACCAGTCGTAACCGTTATATGGTTTGCCTGACGCATAAAATAGGCTTCAATACGTTTAAAAAAGGGACGCCAAAAGCGGTGCCTTCCGCGTGCCATTACGCCAGAAAAATCATCACGAAAATCTACTAATAGCGGATGACCTAGGCTACGATGTACTAACCAAGCTAAAGCCAAGGATGAAAATACTGGATATATGGCAAAGACTACGCCAGGACGCGTAAAGAGTTCACGATAGCATCGCCAAACATGCCAGGCCCAGTGCAAATAATAACAAGGCAATAGCCCCATGGCATACAGTAATTCGTGTACTTTGCCGCCCCAACCAGCCCGTATGCGATGCACCGTAAGCTTAGAATTTAAAGTATCCAGTAAACTTGGATCTTCCTGACAACTCAAGAAATAGCCTGCTTCAGGTTCCATACAAACAACTTCTACATCAAAATCTTCTGCTAAGTGATTGGCAACACAAGCATTAGTTAACGCATTACCCCGCCCAATAGGTGGAAAACAACAAGCTAAAAAATATACTTTGGATTTTTTCATTATTTTTTTATCACAGCTTATTTATACTTGGTATTGGATCTCAAAGACAACATAGGACTCATCTTGATAGATCAACTTTAGATATCTCTGGCGAAAGGCTTCATGCAATGGTTCAGTAAAATATTGTGGATAATACCCCAGACGGTACGGCGGAATACGAATCATTCGTACAATATGAGAAACTTTTAATTCTTGCATAAGAGTTAAAAGTTTCTCTGGTGTATTCTCTTTTTCATAGTCTACTACACCCGAATAAGGATGATCCCATAAATAAGGTCGCTCACAATAATAGCCTTTAACCATTCCCTGGAGCAGCACCGTAGACGCCACCGGTAATTGCTGATTAACAAACTGGAATGCCCGATAATTACTCTCATGCCGTTGCAAAAAATGTTGACGTGATTCATGGCCCAGTGCCACTTCCATTAACGGCTGCGCCTGCGCATAACTCCAAGTAGCATTTGCGACGGCGGTTAACATAAAACCGACTTTAAAGATTCCTCGTAATGGTCGCAATCGACTAGCACATAAACCAGCAGCTACCTGACCACATAAGACACTGAGAAAAGCAAAAAGGACCAAGCCATAGCGGGGATTCATATGTAGAGTCCGTACTAGTATCAGATAATAGAACAAGCAAAAAACTACAACTTGCCATTGCCTAGCACCACGCACATACAACAAAATACCAGGTATCAAAGCGACAAAATATACACCGATAGCTTTTTGCCAGCCGGTCGGGTTAAAGGTCCAGTTCCACGGCGACAAACCATCCCAGCGGGCCCGGATCCAGGACAATGAAGGCAACACACTTAAGGGCCCACTGCTTATTATTGGATCACTACTTTTATCAACTACACCTGGAGCCGTTTTAAAAGGCACACCAGCAAAAAACTCATTGGCTAACGGCCAGACCGGATTGCCGGCATAGCTATATGACCGCACATACCAAGCCCCCACAAGCATCAAAGCTATTCCGGCATAAATCACCCCATCCCGTCCTATCACTGTCCATGGACGACGTTGATGCAGGCTAGAACCAATCAAAACTAAGCCACCAACCAATAATGTAGCTAAGCCTTGGTGTTTTACCCCAATAGCTAATCCCGTAATAACAGCCGCCAAAATAAGATTTTTTACCGTGCTCTTTTCGGCCCAATTAAAAACTGCCCAAAAGGCCATAAACTGAAAAAAACATAAACCAATATCGACATAGCCCTTCGGGCCAAAAACCACCAGAACAGGTAAAAAGGAAAAGATAACTCCGCCCCAAACACCGGCCTTCCAAGAAAAATAGCGCCGGGCAAAGCCGGCAATGGCCAGACAACTTAATACCCCCATAAGCCAATGCAATACTTGCGCTAGCACACCATTACGCAAGCCCAGGCCAACAATATATAACAAGCCCATATTAGAAGGATAAAGCGCCCCGGTGATGGTCGGTTCAAAGGAAAGATGGTGTTTCAGCAGATATATTTTAGGTAATGCCAGTTGATACGCTAGTGGATCGGTGGAACCATGCGGCGGTGCTAAAGCCCGAATCAAATTTAAAAGCATGGCCGCTACGCCTACTAATACCAGCCAAAAATAAAATGAACGCCAAGGCTGCCGGTAAGCTATAAAACGCTGTTTTAGCGTTGCCAACATAAAAATCCATTCTCGACTACCAACCACTACCCATAATACCACAACAGTAAAAATAGCCCACGTATATAGCAGGTGAGTCACCCCCAACACCAATACCAGTATGATTAACGAGCCAAAACCTATACTCCAGGCAAAACATAATTCTTCTAGGTGACTATTAAACCGGCAACCCAACCGACGCACTAGAGCATGTCCGGTACCAGCGGCTCCGACCAACAGAATTAATGTACAAATCAGTTCAATCATAACGTTCCATTAAAAATCTGTTGAACAAGCTCAAAAAAACCCTGTTTATTATAGAAATAATAGAATATTCCTAGGATCCATAAGACCAATAACGATTCTCCCACAACCATTAAGTGGCTCTTTTGCTTTGGATCTTCTGTACGTTGTTTAAATTCAGGCTCAGATATTTGCACTTGCACTAACATTTTTTGAACGGTTAAATTGACGTTATTAAAGGCTTGTTAAGGGCTGTATCCTAAGCCTATTAAGCAAAAACCACACCAAATCCTTCTCTAAGGTCTATGTACGTGCTTAAACCACAATTCAAGCACGATCATAGCCCACAACTGCTGTGATAAATCGCGTTGTCCCGCAGCATGGGTGGCCATCATTGCCGTCACCGTTTCAGGCCGAAAATAACCTCGTTGACGACATTGCTGAGCCGTTAAAATATCAACCATCCAATCTTTTAATTCATGTTGTAGCCAACGTCCTAAAGGAATCGCAAATCCCTGTTTAGGCCGCTTAAGAATAGATGCAGGCAAATAACGTTCAGCCACAAGCCGCAATAAACGTTTGCTCTGCCCCAATGTAAATTTGTCTCTTCGGTGCACTCCCGCCATAAATTCCACCACCGCATGATCAAGAAAAGGTGCTCTGACTTCCAATGAGGCTGCCATGCTCATGCGATCTATCTTAACCAGAATATCATCTGGTAAGTAGGTCATTAAATCAAGCCATAATAGCCGTTGATCGCCGGCGTGCTCTTGGTTCGAAAAATATCTACTATAACTTGCATCCCGACCTTCTTTATCCAGTATATCGGCAAAATTTTCCGTATAAAGTGACTTTTTTTCCTCTTGGGCAAAAAAAAAGCCCAACTCATTTGGGGGGATTCTCGTACCGTCCTAGCATATTCAACAAAGCGCTTGAGTTTTTTTCGCCGACTTTGGCCGTAATACCCATTAGGTTCATGCAACTGTTGCACTAAATTTTCAAATCCACTACGCCCCGCCCATACGGGCCAACAATTGTATTTTTCGGCCATCATTCGGGCTTGATAACGTCGATAACCACCAAAGACCTCATCCCCTCCATCTCCACTCAGTGCTACCGTTACTTCATTCCGCGTAACTTTAGCTAGATGATAGGCTGGAATGGCAGAAGAATCTGCAAAGGGTTCGCCAAAATGACCAATCAATTGTGGCATTAAATCACGAATATTATAATCAACGATAAATTCTTCATGCTGAGTTCCCAATGTCTGCGCCACTTCCCGGGCATACCCCAATTCATTAAACGAATCTTCGTTAAAACCAATGGCAAATGTGCGCACTGGGTTTTGTCCCAATTGCTGCATTAAAGCAACTACTAAACTGGAATCCAAGCCTCCACTTAAAAAGGCTCCCACCGGCACATCTGCTAACATACGTAGCTCAACGGCTTGGCGTAGTAAACTATCTAGTTGTGTCAGTGTATCGGCTTTGTCTGGTACAGCTGCAGTTGGTCTATATTCCACTTCCCAATATCGTTTTACCGTTAATCCTGAATCACTAAAAACAGCATAGGAGGCAGGAGGTAATTGATGGACATCACGATAGATTGTTTGGGGATGAGGAACAAATAAATACGTCAGATATTCATCGATTGCCTGTGGATCAACATCTCGCCGAAGCTGTGGATCTTGGAGTAATGCCTGTAATTCCGAGGCAAAACTAAACCCACCGTCGACCAGACTATAATACAGTGGCTTTTTTCCTAGGCGATCACGCGCCAGAAACAACTGGCGGCGCTTGTCATCCCATAAAGCCAAAGCAAACATACCGCGTAATTCTTGTAGGCAATCAATACCTTGTTCCTCATATAAATGGAGAATGGTTTCGGTATCAGATTGACTTTGCAAAATATGACCGCGTTTAACCAACCCTTGACGCAGTTCTTGGTAATTATAAATCTCACCATTAAAAACAATCCGCAAGGTACCGTCTTCGTTGGTCATAGGCTGCTGCCCTCCAGGCAAATCAATAACCTGTAAACGGCGCATCGCCAATCCTACCGCTTCCGTACAATAATAGCCTTCATCATCTGGACCACGATGTATAAGCGCCCGGCACATGGCCTCCAACGTCTCTTGCTTGACCTTGCGACGTGGGTCGGCGAATACCTTACCAACAATACCACACATAGCCGCCCTTTCTTATGGCGTGCGCGTCAATTCAGCATAAATTTGGCACACTTGATTTGCACTGCTTTTCCACGTCATATCACTCGCTTCAATATGACTACGTGCGTGTTGGCCTAATTGCTGACACAACACAGGATCTTCCAGCAAACGCTGAAGCGCAGCAGCTAACCCTACCGCGTCTCCACTATCTACTAATAAGCCTGTTTTGCTATCCTCTATTAATTCGGGTGTCCCACCTACTCGAGTTGCCACGACAGCACGACCACACGCTTGTGCTTCTAACACCACATTGGGCCGACCTTCCGACTGACTGGGCAGCACCAAAACATCAGCAGCATTAAGCCAACTTGGAATCTCTGCTGTCGGCCGTCGACCAGCAAAATGTACTTGCTGAGTCAATCCTAAACGCTGCGCTTGAATAGCTAACTCATGCTGCTGTGGACCCTCACCAACGAAGGCACACAACACTCGATTATTATCAAGTATACCAAGCGCTTCTAAAAGTATATCCAGGCCTTTTACCGGAACCAACAAGCCAACAAATAGTACAATAAACATATCCTGTGGAAGATCTAAATTTTTTCGAGCTGTTTTTGTACAAGCCGGGGTAAAACGACTATCCACACCGTTATATACTACGCGCATTTTTCTTTTTTGAACGCCGTTTTCCTCAAGCTTTTGGGTTATTTCAGCACTTACTCCAAGGATGCGATCCGCCCAACCATAGACCCGCCGATTTAGCCATGCCAGCCAACGATTTTCCATCCATTTAACATCCGTGCCGCGTACGCTTAGTACTAGTGGTCGACCGCTTCCCGCCCAATGTCCAATAATACCGGTAGGTGTCCAATGACAATGAATAATCTGGTAATTAGAACTAATACGTCGTACATAAGCCCAAAAAGCGACAATAAAAAAGGGAATCTGTAAACGTGCCAACCAACTGTTTTTTATATTGGTAGGCATGCCACCACCATAGGCCAAGCATTGCCAATGCAACGGCCACATATAACTAAAACGACGTACTTGTACACCTTCTATTTTATCAGCAAAAGGTATTCCAGCTTCATGTGGTGCAATGACCTCTACAGTAGTTCCCTGGGCTTGTAATTCCTTAGCTAATTCAAGGATAAATTGACCGAAGAGATCACCTTTAAAACGTGGAAAACCAGTGGTCAGCATGCAGACCTTCATAACATTGTACTATTCACTTTCCTGCATATCGTACAACATAGCAAAAAGTAGAAATTGGATACCCATAATAATTAATAAAGCACAGACAACCGAGCGCGGCCCACTAACCCCCAAGCCGATCCATTGTTGATAAAGCAGAAAACATCCGAAAATTACGCCTAGGGGCAGAAAAATAAAACCGAACATATAAAAGAACAGTAAGGGATGAAAATCGCGTACTGCATACCGAGTAAATAACCGCCAGAAAAAATCACGTACTAACATGGGCGCCACCTTCAAAGCATAACGCCCACCTTTTATCTGCGATTGGCGTTCTCCAGCAAGATAAATGGCCCGCCGCGGCACATCTGCAACTTTTAAACCATAAGCATTAAGGCGCACCAAAAAATCCATCGGATAACCATAGCCCTTCCAGGCCAAATCCCAGTCAATCATATCAATGGCACGTTTCGATATGGCAGTAAAACCATCGACAACATCGAAAATCTTGTAATAGCCAGAGGCCATTTTAGTGAGAATAGAAATCAAGGCATTGGGAATAAAGCGGGTCCATGGCATATCGTCTAGACCATGATCCGGCATCATAAAACGGTTTCCCTTCGTATAATCTACAGTTCCAGCAGCAATGGGCTCCAATAAGCTTTCTACTTGCTCTAAGGGCATCTGATTATCACCGCCAACCACAACCGTGATATCAAAATTTTCTACACTAGAGCGCAAATAGCCAGCAATAATCGCTGCACCTACACCCTGATTGGTCTGTTGCTGTATTAATTCAATCCGTGGATCACGGCGCGCATGTTCCAAAACAATCTCGCAAGTTCGATCCTGACTTGCATCATCAACGACATAGATGCAATCTATAACTTCAGGAACTGCTTCTAGTGTAGGTCCAATTAACCGCTCTTCATTATAGGCGGGAATAGCTAAAGCAACCCGCTTGTTTTTATACACCGCGTACTCCTCCGTCGTTATTAAATTTCTTATAAGCAACTAAAGGCGACGGGCCCATAATACCATTCCCCGTCCCCAGGGCCACCGACTAAATAATTCATCAAAACGCAAGAGCCCTGCCGCCCCAGCTGTTAAGTAGCGATTTTTTGCCGCCTGGCTTGTTAAAGCGGCATCATTTTGTTGAGTATTTCCTGCAGTACGTTGTAACCAGGGCGCAAAAAAGAAACGATGATATAATCGCCCCAATGGAAACCCCCAATAGCGCACCCGTTTAACGGCAAATCCCATCGTTTGAAAAAGAGTAATAAATTCATCCGGCGTGTACCGCTTTACATGTCCCGCCCAAACATCGCTATGGTCCCAAAGTTGAGGATTCAATGGCACACTAGCAATACAAGGTGCACCAACTTTGAGGACACGATGAAATTCTGCGACAGCAGTTTGATCGCCGCCACTAGCAGGCAAAATATGTTCCAATACCTCACCACAAATCAAACCATCCGCTGAAGCCGTAGCCAATGGTAAAGCCGTAATCGACCCCTGATCTATCTGCAAGAGGTGCTCCAGCGCATGCTCCTCAATATAAGCGGCTAAGCGTTCCACAAACTCAACAGCCTGTTCAACTGCATGTACCTTATAGCCACTAGCGCATAGATCTAAAGCCAATGACCCACTGCCACACCCAGCATCAACAACGGCCGCTCCAGGGGGAAGTAGGGCACGCAACGAACGTCGAATCAAACGTTCGCGGAATAAGTGTACTGGACCACGAATTTCAAATTCTCCCCATTGAGCTGGCTTTATCACCTCTTCTTGTTCAGAAGCCAAAATGCTGTCCCCACATCTTTTTAAAAGCTAAACCAATAGCCAACGGTGAAGCCTGTTCCTTAAAGCTCTTATAACCAGCCATAGCCAAACGCTCTGCCAAACCAGCTTCTGACCGTAAGCGCCTTATACAGTGAGCCAAATCCAAGCCATCTCCTGGACGGCAAAGCAGCGCATTCTTATTGTGTTCAAGCAATTCACGTATGGCTAGAGAATCCCGTGTTATAACCGGTTTCCTAGCGGCTAATACATCAAATACCTTGTACGGAATCACCCGTTCCGCTTTGCTAGTAGTCCCAAAGATTCCCAAGCCAACATCAGCTTCTTGAATAAATTCTAGCAAACGTTCGCTCCCAACCCACTCATCAATTAAACGTACATTACTTAAATCCCGCTCCGCAACTTGCTGCCGTATAGCAGAGTATAATTGCCCATTACCAATCAATAAAAATTCAAGCTCTAGTTCGTCACGCAATACTTCTGCAGCAGCAATAATGGCATCAATACCATGTAATGGTACATAAGTGCCAAAGAATAGTACTTTATAGGTCTCATGCCTTGACGGGGCCATCACCGGCTTAAAAATGCTATCATCCTCCCCCACAAAAGATCGGGCAAACTTTTCGACAGGCAGGCCAAAGAGTTCAGCATAATAATGCCGCTGAGCCGATGTATCTACCAGTACGAGATCCGCACAACGAAAAGCCAAACGATCAATCTTCTTGATTAGCCGGGCCTTTAAACTCGTTAGTTTTAGTTGTCCCCGATCTAAAACTATGGTGTCGTATAGTGAAATAAACGACACCAAGATTAAAGGCTGTTCACGACGCTTCAGTAAACGTGCCAAAATCACATCCAAATACCCTGCATAACCAACAATTACGCCCACATGTGCATCTATTTTCCAATATTGGCGCACTAGTCTAGGATAACAACTCAAAAGCCTTTTAAGAAGGGAAAAATAGGTCCTCAAACGACGCTGACGGAATACCTGGTGTAAGGCTTTTACCCCTGGACTAACCCCTTCCCAGAGCTCTTCTCGGCATTCAACCACTTCAATTTCAGCCTCACGTAACCCTTTGATCAACACCCTATTAACAGGATATCCTTCAGCAATTGTATAGGTACCAAAATAACATAGACGCATCGTCTATTTTAATCCGCCTCTGTTTGCTCAAAGCGCATCTGAGCGATCTGTTCTGCAATCAATCCCATCATAAAAACCATCACCGCAGTAGTAAAAAGTAACATCGACATATTCGTAAAACGATGGGCTATGGTAAAGGTGTAACCATAATAGCCAACACCCATCAAAAACAAATATAAACTTACCGGCAAGAATATTTTTAACGGTGCAAAGAGCATACATATCTTCATAATTACCAGTAGGAATTTTGTCCCGTCCCCCAGTAAATTTATCTTGCTTTTCCCCTTACGACGCTGGGTTTGTATAGGCTTATAAGAAACACTATAACCTGCCCTCATTAGGCTTAAAGTGATCGTCGTTGGGTACGAATAACCATTCGGCAATAAGCCAACAAAACGTTGCGCAACCTCTCTTTTTATGGCTCTAAATCCAGAGGTCAGATCTGCTACTGGCCGCCCGGTTACATACGAAGCAAATTGATTGTAAATAGTATTAGCCACATAACGGTGCCACCCAGCCTGATCTTTACGGCTGCGGGTGCCGACAACCATATCAAAACGCCGGCACCCTTCTAATAAGGCTAGCAAGTCCTCTGGCTGATGCTGTCCATCTGCATCCATACAAATCAAAATTTCCCCTTTAGCGCGTCGAATACCGGTCTTGACTGCCGCCCCATTACCCAAATTATAGGGATGTTGAATAACCTGTATCTGCGGGCCAGCAGCGTGCGCTTCAGCCGCCGTTTGATCCTCCGAACCATCGTCTACAACAAGGATCTCAAAAGAGCTAATTTGTTGCTCTTTTAAATACGTCAACAAACGCCTCAAGACTTCTTGAATAGCAGCCGCTTCATTATAGGCTGGTATAATTACACTAAAATCGATAGTTATTCCTTTTTCCAATACCACGCCTTATCTATCCCCCTGAAAAAGAGGTAATTCTCGGCGCAGTTGACTTTCCATTTTGGCATGGCAACTAGCGCATAGAGAAATCAAATTTTCTAATCTATTCGCTTCAATATTTGATTTGAAATTCTTATAGGGAATCATATGATGTACATCTAATTGACGCCCCAATTCCTCTTCATTACGAGCGCATACCTGACAAGCAAAACCATCTCGTTGCCTCGCTTTACGGGCTTGTAAAACCCAATTACCCCCACGGTTTCCACGCAGTTTAGGCAGCTTAATATCACCAGATGGTATCTCTGCAACCCAAGCCTGGCGGCAAGCCTTACTGCAAAAATGCATACGTAACCCATGACCGGCATACCATTGTGGCATTTCTACTTTTTTACCACATTGCAAGCACGATACCTGCGATGCTTTATGAATGGGGGCCTGGTCGTTGTTCTCATCCCCAAAATTAAAACCCATCTGCTCGGTTTTGTGGCCACTAATTGCCATATATCCAGCTCGCATATAGTACAGAAAAATTACGTACTAACCGTATGTAGAATTGCCTTGGGGAGTTATTTGCTTGACGCCCAGTAGATTGAAACGCGTCAGGATGTAGGGTACTGTAGAGGGAAATCCAATATACTTAAGCTATTGCATCTATGTCAAGCAACTAGAATTCAGCTAGGAAAAGATCAATATCTAAGGTGTCGCGTATCGTCAAAGCCTGAGCTACTACCTCACCTCGCCGCGGTTGGCCATCTCCAGGGGTAGCTAATATAGCTACCGCTAAGCCATCCTTAGTTAAACTAGACGCTGTAATCGTGCCTATAGTAGTTGCAAAAAAAACAATTGTACTATCACTGATAGGTCGAGTTCCCCGCTTTACAGTAGCCCAAATTTCCGCTGTTGCACTACTATCATCGGCCGATATCCGTTCAGGAAAAGCAGATAGTTCCAAGGTTAATAATTTGTCTTCTCCAGCTGTTGGGGCCACAGAAAAAGCACAGCGCTCCCAAAGCAATACGCTGCTTACCATCAAGATCAGACAAAGGGTTTTATATATGTTTTTTATTTTCATTGGGCAAAATCCGGTGGTACCCAGGCAAAATTCATAGCCATATTAGACAACAGTTTATCGACTAGGTTATTTAGGGCTGCTTCCTGAATATCTGCCAATTCCAATGCCGTTTGTGTGGCAGTTATATCCATCCTGTCAACAGGTAGTAACCGCGGGCGTTGTGCCATCCCTCCCTTACCTATCGCTTCATAATCATAGCGTTCTAAGGCATCAGTCCCACTTAAAATCTGCACCCGATAACGCAATGCAACTGTTGCCGTCGCTTTGGGTATTTCAATGATATAAGGTACTTTTTTTCCGGCAAAACGTTGACAATCGAAGTCATCAACCGTGCCACTAATAAAGGCATCAATGCCTAGTTTTTTCGCTAAATTAAGAGCTTGTTTAGCGCTGATATTACCTTTGGTTGGAACATTAGCATAGCGTTTTAAATCTACAACCTCAATGCTATCATGCGGCGCCAAACGCATTTTTATTTTGTTTACCAAACGTTGTCCTGCTTGATATTCCTCAAAACCAGTAAAATCTAATACCGCCAGTCGTAAAATCTTTTCAGGTGCATAATCACGCCGGGGACGCGGCGGCGGCTCGTACAGCGTATAGCGCGGCGCTAACTGCCGGTCACCGCTAAGGTAGCCGTGGAACCGTAATCCAAAGGTAAATATCTGCTTGGTCGGATGGTCTAAAAACCCAAACTCACGATTAACCTCAAATTCAATTCCTTTAGTCACATGTAAGCGAGCACCCAGCTTGAGAATCCCTGACGCCTTAGTTTCTTCGGTGTACGACACTCTTGCCTGATATTCAGCATTCAGGTTGAAGTGTTTACGTTTCCGGCCCAAATCTAGACCGATACCATAGACCAACTGGGATAGTACTTGTGGATTACCAGAGCGAAAAAAACCACCATTTAAATAGAGCGCACCATAGTCTGCATGAAAATCTATAATATACTGTAAACCTATATCAACAGACTCATTTGAATACGACCGAATTCCACCGTCAAATTGATCCAAACCCCGTTTTCCCTTAAACCCCAAAGGCAAACCAATTTGCAATAAAAAAGCACTGTGGAAAGAATTAATGATATTTTTATGCTTTGCCCATTTGATACTTAATACTGGATCACCGGTGCCGTATTTATTAAGTCCCCCTGCTGAGTCTATTAAAAAAGGAACGCCCAATCCCAGGTCTAGTCTATCACTAAAGCCATACCCTAAACCAAAATGCCCAGTGTAGGAGCTCCCCTTACCTACCGAGGGCAGAATGACACTATGAGATCGATTTAACAAACGCATCCGAAAGCGTCCTTTGCCAAGGGGTTCCCCACTATGCAATAAATCCAAACCTTGTCCAAGAGGAACACCAATTGCCGTATTGCTTGGTTCGCGTAATCGGTCTATTTGCAGAGCGGCAACCGGACAAATATTAATTCCTAAGCCCAGGCCTAGTAGCAACACCCGTATTTTATAGTACACGTTTGAATTCACCGTTTAATTTTCACCAGAAATCTCGGATTGCAACTCAAAAGCAACCTCGCTTATGGCTTCAAGTAATTGCCCTGGATCAATAAAGTTGTAACTGTTTTGCAACAAGCGCACTTGAGCCGCTGCATTGTGCGGATCAGGCCGTTCCTGAGCACTATAGCGCCCCAAATGAAAATAGGCCTCGGCTAATAAAATCCGCACCTGACGTTTATCAAATGGGTCATGCCCTAACAACCGGCCTGTTGGATCTAAACGCACAGCCGAATTATATTCAGGATCGATTTCAAGTGCTTGAATAGAAAACTGTACTACCTGAGGGTAATCCTCTTGTGCCAAAGAGACTCCAGCCCAGCCCACCCAAGCATCAACATTACGTCGATCCAGACGCGTTGAGATATTAAAAGCTGCTGCTGCACTAGCCAGATCTTGTGTCCGAAAAAAGGACCAGCCAATACCATTTTGAGCTTCGGATTTAACCTTATTCTTAATACTGAGATCAAGCTCTTGCACCGCATCCGTTTCTACCAGCACACCGGAGAAAGAATCAATTGCGCGCAGCCATTGCTCCTCATTGTAGGCTTGCCAAGCAACACTGATTTCTTCGTATAATTTATCTTCTTGCTTGCGCACTTCTTCTGGTCCTACACCATTCCCCCCACCGCAACCATAGCCACACAAAACTACCCCTATCCATCCCAGATACCTCATTGCCTTAATCATATTCACCTCTAAGCTTATTTCATCAAAGTCATTCTACGAGTTTGAACGCCAGCGGGTGTTTCAACACAGTACAAATAAACCCCACTGCCAACATAATAGCCATATTTATCCCGTCCATCCCAAAGAATCTCATAGTTCCCAGCTGGACGCTTTTCATCAAGTAGCTGGCGTATCAATTGGCCGGCAAGATTATAAATCCCTAACCTGATACGAGCTGTTTTACCATTCAATGCAACAGGTATTATAGTTTCTGGGTTAAAAGGATTCGGGAAATTGACTCCCAAGGCAAAACCCATTGGTCTATTTCCTAGTTGCTCACACGACGCAGCATAGTGCGTCAAATTACCGGCTTTGTCCTGTACTACAAGATTCAAATCTCTAGCCCCACTAGGAATTTCTCCATAAAAAGTTTTACCGGACAAATAACCGTTTTGAGCATTCCCATCCACTTCATACAATAGGCTACTAGGATCAATACCACTGCCATTTTCCTGTAAATCAACCTGCCAGCCATTGTTACCAACCTGGTCACCAAGCACGCGGGGGGGGAAATTTATCGCGCATAATAGCATAGCGCCCCAAAGTCTTTATCTGCGTTTGCTCATGCCCTGCATCAATAAACTCCCACCGTCCAGCCTGACGCCGATATAGGCCATCACCAGGTTCTAATTGACGCTCAAAATACAAACTACCATCTATATTCAGCGCTAACCCTGCCGGAAAGAGATCTGCCCCCCAAAGCATTTCAAGTTCACTCTGGACTGTTGTATCTACTCCAGCTAATTGTACCGTATCCGGTGCATGGCCTTTTAAAACAATGACTTTTCCAGCGGCTACCGATGTGGCAGGTAGGTGTAGCTCAACCCCGGCATGTTGCATTACGACAGGTTTAGTTGCAACTATTGTTGCTAAATTTACCGAAGCAGTATCCCCAACGGGAGTGCCTAAATCTGTCAATGCTTGTGCTGTAAAAAAAACCGTCCCACTAGCGCCCGAACGAATGCGTACATTACCACTCCAAACCAAGACACCGCGGCCCTCTAAATCACTTTCTACCGGGCGTATAACTACCGTACTATCACTGCTTTCAAATGACCGTACAACATTAGGCGTAGCCATCGGGCGCCGCGCCAGCACAAAGATATCAATAAACTCGGGATTCAACGGATTAGGAACTATTTTTAGATCTAATGTCCGCTCGCTAATTTCTTCAACTACTATAACTTCCATAGCTCCTTCAGCACTAAATCCACCTCCAAGATCTACCGTAAACGTCAAGCTATCCACCCCTACCCGATTACCGATTCCGCTAAGATGCAAGATATGTGGTTTTTCAGGATCAATCACGGGATTGGTGATAGTTTGCCCCGCAACGCTCCAATTGGTGAGCAAGGAAGAGACGCCTTCCGGCAGAAATTCATTGAGCACAACAGTATCGTCTACCAAACCAGAAACTAACACAATATTAGGCAATGTTTTTAAGGGACTCCGCGCCGAGGCAGGATCTAGGGAGATCACCCGTACCGTATCGGTACCGGTAATTCCACTGACGCTATTGCGGCCTATAAAAACGACCTCTGCCTCGCCAATATCGGTTGATCCGGAACTAGCAAATACGGTATTGTCTGGATTAACTCGTAAAAAGATCTGCTTATCACTACCGATAAAATCGCGACTCCACTGCATTACAGAATCTGGATTAGCAACACGATCCACCACAAATTCTTTAAGATCTAGCCCTTCAAATGACTGCCCAGCAATAAAAACAATATCTGGTATGGGCTGTAAGGCCAATGCCTCGGTTTCTCCAAACCAGCGCATTGTAGCGGCTACCGTCCCAATATTGCCTGCCGCATCGGTAGCTGTCAATTCAAACGAATCCACTCCAATAGAATCGCCAAATGCACGCAAACTATTCCCCCCAGCCACAAAAATTGCCCCCAATTGTGGCTCTAGACTTACTTGCCAGCTGATCTCTGCGACATTAGTCCCACCAGGCAATAATTGACTCAATTCATATACATCTACTAATTGACCGATAGGAGCCTGTAAGTCAGTCATCGGCAATAACTTTAGCGTCTGGTTAGCCGCCGCCCCACCGGTGCGAATAGTTACATCGATGGTATCTTGAGATGAAATACCCTCTGGCCTAGACGTAACCCGAAAGATAACCTTTTCTGTTTTAAAAGAAGCCGTAGGTAAGGCCGTAAAATTTACTAGGTGGGTGATCGGATCAATAGATATTTTCACATCAGCAGACTCAAAAAACCCAGCAAATCCAGCGCCTCCCCCAATAACCTGCATTTCCCAAAGCATGTCTAGATCAGGGTTGTCCGCATCAAAATAATAATTATCCAGATCAAAAGCATCGATATCGCCGCGATCAAGCAAGACATCAGGAATACCTCCGGTTACCGGTTGGCCACTGGAGGAATAAATCCGTAAACGCAGCTCATCATGTTGTTGCCGTGGATCGCTAACGGTTAATAAAGCCTCTTCATATCCCACAAATTCCGGTGGTGCTTCGACGCTCATTAAGCGCTCTGCATTAATACCAATCGTAGCTTGAATTTCAGGCACACTCCAAGCCAATTCACTATCCAGATTATCCGGATCTTCTACGACTGAATCCAAATCTATAGTAAAAGGCGGTAAGGTCGGAATAAACTCAGGTGGCGTTATTTCTACCTTGAATTCATTAGGAAATACAATTGGCGGTAACGCTTCTGCTGCCGTAACAAAAACTTCTATTCGATCCTTTAAATTTTCCGGATCCACCGGGTCTAAAACTCTAAAAACAATCACCCCCTGACCGGCAAAATCTGAAGCACCTGTAATAACAATAGTACTATCAACTTTTTCAGTCACGAAATTACCCGCCGGATCGTCATCCCACTCCAGAACTAAATTTTCCATCGGAGTATCAACATCCTCTATCATCTCAGGTAGAGAAATAGTGATACTTCCTCCCCGACTGAAACGTATATCAGGATCATCTAGGATAAATCGTGGCGCATCTTCTACTGGCGTAATTTCAAAGATTATACGCAAAGAATCGATACCGCCTAATAATTGATCTGATACCAACACGCGTACTGAATCTAAACCAGAAAAGTCCGGCCGACTCCAGGCTAATAATTGATGGGTATCTGCATCTACGGCTCCACGGACCTTGGCGTCATCACGATTCTCGCCCAAATTTTGTACCGCAAAGCGCAATTCTTCTTCAGGGTTTACTACATCTATATCATTTACTATTTGATCAAGATCAATACCAATAAAAGCGGTATTGCGCACATCACGTGCGGTACCGATGATATAGGTATATTGATCCTCAACAAAACGAATGGTATCCCGCTTCACCCCATTGGCATCGGCAACACGATCAAATTTGGGCGGGTTATTAACAACAACAAAGGAAATCTCATTCGCTGATAAGGGTAAATTGCCCGGCACAAAACTACTAGCTTCAGTAGCCGTCCAGATAATACGTTTGCGCCCGCTCCAACCATTTAAAGGATTTATACTAACCTGTCGCGTATCTGGGTCAACAATGATTTCTAAACTATCGGGAATATCTCCTGCAAAGGTCCAATGAACAGAATCAGCAGGCGAAAGCGTATTCTGCAAATAGCGATCCAGCGAGCCTATTTGTACAGTATCACTTTGACCAGGTAAAAGAAAAACATCGGGGATATCAAACAATCCCAACCCGGTTACAGTAACTTCCATCCCCTGGGTTGTTCTAAAACGCTGTTCATTAAAGCCATCAGAGAGAACAAGCTTGGTCTCTCGCGCTGGTGAATCATCAATGGCAATGACAGCATTCTCAACGGGCTTAAGAGCAAGTAAAGTAAAGGTGGCAACGACCCCTTTGCCGGTGCGATTACGGTCTGAACCAATCCCTAGAACAGCAGCGTATTCTAATTGTCTGCCAGGAAATAGACTGGCAGCGGGATCCGTTTCAGGAAGTAGAATATTTTGTGAGGTAACAGCACCAGCAAAAAGCTCACCTGGCTTATAGGGCTGGATCCCTGGAGAAATATCATCCGTGTCTACAATTTCAAAAAGATCATTGGGAATCGTTAGGTAAAAGGAGATCCCTGCAGCTTGGACATTCTGTAAATCCGCTAGCACTTCAATATCAAGAGTTTGGCCTATCTGAATTGCAGCCCGATTCACGCTAGTGCCGGCTTGCACTAAACGCATTGTTTGAGCGTCGGCTCTAAGCCCAAGTGCCAACACTAAAACAGCTGAAAAAAAGTATATATATAAGTGCGTTTTTCGCATTTTTCCTTATTCCTGCGGTAAAA
>JACLAC010010276.1_pt1 | contig 41783 bp, 36 predicted proteins | sample 8027881 | NCBI WGS metagenome assembly JACLAC01 (sample SAMN15725517, study PRJNA655200) | protist metagenome | isolation source: fluorescence activated cell sorting (FACS) single amplified genomes of... | place: Spain: Blaines Bay Microbial Observatory, Mediterranean Sea | collected 2016-01-19 | reverse complement strand
AAAAAGTTCTAAAGCTCAATAAGGTCAATGGGATTATTGAACTGCAACTGGAGAAAGTCTTTTGAACGAATCCAGTTTCATGAAAATAGATTCAAGACAGTCTGATACTCACTAAAGGAGCATACCCTCATTGATCAACCATCATGAAACTGGAATTTTGTAGTAATCTCGGTACCAAGCGACAAATCGCTGAATGCCCTCTTCAATTGGTGTATTTGGGAGAAAGTCTAGGTCTTTCTCTAATGCTTCCACATTCGCATAGGTCACAGGAACATCACCAGGTTGGATAGATAAAAATTCTTTTTGAGCTTCTTGCCCTAAAGCTTTTTCAAGTACGTCAATAAAATGAAGTAGTTCAATCGGTTCATGGTTACCAATGTTATAAATCCGATAGGGTGCTGAGCTGGAAGCAGGGTCGGGCTTATCCCCACTCCAATTGTCATTTCCTGCTGGAATTTTGTCAGTGACTCTTATTACTCCCTCCACAATGTCATCTACATAAGTAAAATCTCTACGCATCTTGCCATGATTGAAAACTTGGATAGGTTCACCCTTCAAGATTGCTTTGGTAAATAGAAACAGAGCCATGTCGGGACGACCCCATGGTCCATAGACTGTAAAAAACCGAAGACCTGTGGTTGGTAACCTAAACAAGTAGCTGTAGGTGTGAGCCATCAACTCATTGGATTTCTTGCTTGCAGCATAGAGGCTCACTGGATGGTCTACGTTGTGGTGAACACTGAAGGGCATTTTTGTGTTGGCTCCATATACTGAACTACTAGACGCATATACCAAATGTGGAACATCATAATGGCGGCAGTTTTCAAGGATATTTAGAAATCCTACGATATTCGCATCAATGTAAGCCCTGGGATTTTCTAAACTATAGCGCACCCCTGCTTGTGCAGCGAGGTTCACGACTCGTTCAAAAGCATACTGATCAAAAACTTTCTGAATTGAATCAGCATCTATGAGGTCAGCTTCAATGAAATTAAATCCTTTTTCCTGATCCAGCAGCATGAGACGATTTCGCTTAAGTCCCACGTCATAGTAATTGTTTAGGTTGTCCAATCCGACAACAGTATCTCCTCGGTCTAGTAACCGACGAGTCAGATGGAAACCAATAAATCCTGCGGCTCCAGTTACTAGAATACGCATTTTTTCACTCTTCAATCAGCAGAATGGGGGAGTAAATCAGTTTTATGCTAGCTCGAAATTCAGTCATTTGATCCACATTTTAGGAGGTGCCTTGGGTGGAACTATTATTTTCCTTGCTATCATTTTGATAGCATTCACCCTCATTTAGTAGAGCTAAAAACATGGTTAATTCAGCTGGCAAAAGCCAGTTCAGCGTCAGAAACCTTCCAGTTGGCTATCTCCCGCATCTGCTGGAGAAAATCTTCTTCACGCTCACAGGTCATCAATTTCTTGCGCTGCTCCTTTGCGTACTGGAATCCCTGAATATATTCTCGAAGGTATTTTCTAAATTCTCTCAACGCCCTTTGCTCTGTCTGGAATTCTCGTAAGAGCTCGTAGTGTCGTATGGCGGTTTCGACCCTCTCTGTAAAAGATGGGCTAGCTCGCTCATTTGGATTGCAGAAAACCCAGGGATTTCCGATTGCACTCCGCCCAATCATGAAACCATCAAGGTTTTTGGCTTTATTGATACCGTCTGAATGATCCTGAACGTCCCCGTTACCTACAACTGGAATAGACAAGTTTCGTTTCAGCTCATAAATAGGTTCCCAATTCGCGTTTCCCTTGAACGCCTGTCGGTAAGTTCGTCCGTGAATCGTTACCAGAGAAGTGCCGGCACCTTCCAAAGATTTTGCAAAGGGAATCAAGTTGTCAGCATTTTCCCAACCCAGCCTTGTCTTCACTGAAACTTCAAGATTGCAGGAACTACGAATCGATTCAATGATTCTGCAAGCGCCATCAACATCTTTCATCAGAGCGCTACCGTGTTGAGAATTAACAATTTTTTTGGAAGGACACCCCATATTTATATCAACCCCCAGAATTCCACGATCTTCGACCATTTTGGAGACTTCCGCAAAAGCTCGAGGATCGTTTCCAAATAACTGCATGAAGAATGGATGCTCACATGGATGATAGTCCATCCTTTCTCTGAGTCGCTCACTTCGTAGCAAGCCATCTACACTTGTGAACTCACTGAAAAGAAGAGTGCGCTTGCTCAAGCTACGAACTATTCGACGATAAGCTGTGTTTGTGATCCCATCCATTGGAGCCAAACAGACGAGAGGGCGAGGGAGATCTTTCCAAGTCATTGAGGATATTGTAAATGATGTAAATATTGAAAATGTACCTGAATATTTCAAAAATATGGAGAGATGATTCTTATTCTTAAATTAACTTGAGCCTGTAGGCGTCCTGCTCTAGATTTAGGTATCTGTTTCAACAAAGAATTTTTGGAGAAGCATGGGGAGGAAAGCTTCGTACAACATAGTGATTACCATTAAAAAATATTCGAATCGGCGGCTCTACGACACGGCACATAGTCGCTACTTGACCATTGAAGAGTTGGGAGAGTTGATTCAACAAGGCTTCGATGTACAAGTGGTGGATTCCAAAACAAAAGAAGATATCACTCAGGCGATTTTGACCCAAATCGTTATGGAACGCGATGGAATCTATCTGTTCTCTTCGTCTTTTCTTCACCAAGTCATTCGTAATCGTGAAGGAATCCTTGGTGAATTTTTCACAGACTTTGTGCCAAAAATGTTAGATTCCTACTTGGACACACGCGATGCGATGCAACGACAAATCTCAAATTTCACTAACCCCTGGTTGATGAGTGGTGAAATGAAGATGCCCTTCTTCAATCCATTTCTTGATTCCAAACCTGAAGCACAAAGTAGAATAAAATCGTCAAATCTTACTACAAATAAAGAACAAGAACGACAGCGTATACAGGCCCAGGTACGTGAACTTCAAGCAAGATTAGAGGAACTCAAGGACTGAGGACAGTTTCACGCTCACACGCCATACTTTCTCCACACCTACATGCAATTTGAATCTGTAATTGGGCTGGAAATTCATGCCCAACTTGCTACACAATCCAAAATATTTTGTTCCTGCTCAACCCAATTCGGCAATCCCCCCAATGAAAGCACCTGCCCCGTGTGTCTTGGATTACCTGGGGCACTGCCAGTTTTGAACCGTCGCGTTGTGGAATTTGCCATTCGATTAGGCTTGGCAACAAACTGCACCATTCGTTTGGATTCACAATTTTCTCGAAAAAACTACTTCTATCCTGACTTGCCAAAAGCCTATCAGATCTCTCAATTTGACCGACCCATCTGTGAAAATGGCTGGCTTGACATTGAATTGGAGGGGCAAACCAAGAGGATCCGTATCACACGTATTCACATGGAAGAAGATGCTGGCAAACTGATTCACGAAGAGCATGGCGACTCAAGTTTTGTTGATCTGAACCGGGCTGGAGTTCCCCTTCTTGAAATTGTCAGTGAACCCGACCTCCGCACCCCAGAAGAAGCCAAAGCTTACATGGAGAAGATGCACTCCATCATTACTTATCTTGGAATCAGTGAAGGAGATATGGAAAAGGGTCATTTTCGCTGTGATGCCAATGTTTCTCTACGTCCTATGGGGCAAGAAAAATTTGGGACTCGCACAGAAACCAAAAATCTCAACTCCTTTCGCTTCGTTCAGCAAGCCATCGCTTACGAAATTGCTCGCCAAACAGAAGATATTCTAGACGGCAAGCGAATCCTCCAAGAAACGAGGTTGTGGGATTCAGTGAAAAAGAACACCTACAGTATGCGATCCAAGGAAGAGGCACACGACTACCGCTATTTCCCAGACCCTGATTTGCCTGTTGTCAAAATATCCTCAGGTTTTGTTGAGCAGATTCGCGATCAACTCCCAGAATTGCCAGACGTTAAAAAACAGCGCTTCATAGAGTTATTTGGACTGAGTACCTACGATGCTGAAGTGCTAGTCGCAGATAAAGAGGTTGCAGAATACTTTGAGGAAGTAGTTGCTACCAATGCTGATCCCAAATTGGTTTGTAACTGGATCAGTGGTGAACTGATGCGGCTAATGAATGAAAATAAGGTGGGTATCCGAAATGTTGGCATTCCTGCCAACAGCCTCGCTAGTCTAATTAACTTTTTGCATGAAGGTTCGATTAGTGGAAAGATTGCTAAGACTGTTTTCGAAGAAATGGTTCAGTCTGGTGAAGATCCAGCTACAATTATTGAAGCCCGCGGATTAAAACAAGTTTCTGACGAGGGTGCACTACGACGTTTGCTGGAGACACTGTTAGCAAACAATCCAAAGCAGGTGAAACAATACCGAACAGGCAAAACCCAAATCAAGGGATTTTTTGTTGGTCAGGTGATGAAGGAAACAAGGGGACAAGCAAACCCACAGATTGTAAATCAGCTTCTAGAGAAACTACTGAATGGATAGTGCCGCTCGTTGGACAGCCCGACTGGAAATCATCGCTCCACTAACACTGTTTGCATGTGGTCTTTGGGTATTTGTCTTCACTCCCACAGAGACTGAACAGGGTTTTGTCCAAAAAATCATGTACATTCATGTGCCATCTGTCATTGTTACCTATCTAGCCTTCTTTGTGACTTTTGCCCTCGGAATAGCCTATTTGTGGAAACGTCTTCTTGTCTTCGATCGGATCGCCAAGGTATCCGCCGAAATCGGTCTGATTTTCTGCGCAATGGTTCTATTTTCTGGAGCAATTTGGGGCCGTCCCACCTGGGGAACCTATTGGGTTTGGGATGCCCGCCTTACCACCACCTTGCTTTTATTTCTTATTTTCCTCGGCTACTTTCTTCTGAGACTTTCTGTTCAAGATCGTGAGAAAGAGGCTCGATTCGCATCAGTGCTGGGTATTGTTGGCTTTCTTGATATCCCAATTGTACATAAATCCGTAGAGTGGTGGCGAACCTTGCATCAGCCCTCTACACTCTTTAAAGTGCAAGAAGGGGCCGCTAAACCGGCTATGCCTACAGAATTACTTTACCCTTTATTGGCAAGCATGTTTGCCATGCTTCTTTTTTATGGATACTTGCTGCTGTTGCGATGGCAAATGGAAGAAAATCAGGACCAGCTTCATGAGGAACTCGCCCAGGGGGTCATCTGATGCCCATGAATCTGGAATATGTGCTAATCAGCTATGGCTTTTGGCTTTTGGCTTTCATGATTTACATCCCTTGGATCAAAAAAAAAAGAAAAGTGTTTCAACAATCTTTGAAAAATCTTAAGGAAACTCAACGACAAAAATGAAGACTCGTCACAAGTTCGTAATCGGAGGTGCTGTTATCTTTGGTGTTTTAGCGGCCCTATCTGTGCAGGGGCTACAAGAGATGACTGTCTACTTCTACACCCCCCAGGAAGTTCTGGCGGCGCCAACTGATTTTCAAGAGAAAACCATTCGAATCGGGGCACTTGTTCAACCAGGTACTGTCGAATGGGATGCACGTAGCATTCGACTGGCATTTCATATCACAGAAGACTCCATACGCTCCATCCCAGTGATATATGAGGGCGTCAAACCGGATATGTTCAAAGAAGGCCAAGGAGTGGTCGTCGAAGGTCGGATGGAGAACGGTGTCTTTGAAGCACAACAATTGCTCGTCAAACACAGTGAGGAATACAAAGTAGACCACAACCAAGTGGCCTCCAAGGTAGATTACTATAAGTCCGTCATTCAATAAGTCACCATGCGTCTCCGCCTCGCCGAAGCGCGGGCGGGCCTCAGTACACTTCTCGAGGCCGACCCTCGCATACGCCACAGGTTGTTGGCCACCGCCATCCTCCTGCTACTGATTGTTTTCCTCATCTACTTCAATACTCGTCAAGGACTGCCTGACACTGGTAGCGTAAATTCCCGCCTGATTCTCTTTGTAGCAATCAACATCAACATCGTCTTGTTGGCGGTTGTCTTCTACATGATCGCGAAAAACCTACTGAAGCTTGTCGTTGAGCGGCACAAGCAGGTACTAGGTGTTACTCTGAAGACTAAGTTAATTGCAGCATTCACACTTCTATCCTTGCCCGCGATGGCTTTCCATCTCTTTGCCAGTAGTTTCATCTCCACTACACTGGAATCCTGGTTGACCGGACAGCATGAGTCAGTAGTTGATAACGCACGCCAGGTCTCCGAAGTTTATCATCGTGACTTGAAAGAGACGCTAGCATTGGAAAGCTGGGTTCTCCGGCATACCCTTCAGCAGAACCCTGATCTCTTCACAAATCTAGAAGAGCTGGATGAACGACTGGGAAGATCTTTGGGTGATGGACTCACGGTCTATAATCCTCAGCGAGAAATTATCCATCAAAAGCTTCGTACGGAAGAAGCAAGGCGTACTTGGAAAGCACCAAGTACAGCTGAGTGGTACCAAGTTCTCCAACAAGAGGAGTCATGGCTTGTCGAAGAGCAACAAGATCGGTTTCTCTATCGCTCTATGCACAAGCTAACAGCCCCACAAGGTCAGGAATTTTTGTTGGAACTCTTCCATCCTGCATCTCAACCTATTAGTCAGGCAATCAACGGCATCATCGAACAAGAGCGAAATTCTAGGTTTTTTAGTGAATCCGAAGACTTGCTGCGTCGTTATTATCTGGTGATCTTTCTGCTGATGACGCTCTGCATTGTCTTTGTTGCAACGTGGCTAGCCTTTTATTTTGCACGTGGATTTGTTCAGCCAATTGAGGATCTAGCCCAAGCTACACAAAGAGTCGCTGATGGTGAATTGGGGTATCAGGTCAAGCCCAAGTCTACCCTGGACAAAGACTTTGGTTTACTGGTTCGAGCCTTCAATTCGATGAGTCAAGATCTGGAAATTAATCAGATCGCTTTGGAGCGTACAACTGATCACCTTCAACAAAGCCATCAAGCTTTGGAAGAACAGCACCAACTCTTGGAATTAGTCTTGGAGAATATCAGTACTGGCGTAGTCCTGCTGGATCCTGAGGGCAGGATCCGTCGTGTGAATCGAGCTGCTCACCAACTTTTACCCTGGCGAGTAGACAAGGGTGGTGAAAATAATCGGATTGATGAAGTGCTTTCAGAGGACGCACTACAGGCATTTGTCGAAATGTGGGAACAATTACAAGCGCACCAGGCTGAGAGTGTATATCGCCATTTAACTTTGGCCCACCAACAGCAGCCTATCCAGGTTGCGGTGACTCTGCTTAAACTTCAAAATCGAGAAAATGAACCTATTGGAGTGATTGCAGTCTACAACAACATCACGGAAATTCATCGTCTACAGCGTTCCCAAGCATGGCGGGAAGTTGCGCGGCGGATTGCCCATGAAATTAAGAATCCCTTGACCCCAATTCAACTCTCTGCCGAGCGAATTCGACGGAAGTATGCAAACAAAGTTGATGACCCCAAACCTCTACAGCAATCAACTCAGACAATCATCAACGAGGTGGAACAGCTCAAACGAATGGTTAGCGAGTTCTCACAGTTCGCCAGAATTCCAGAATCTCACTTGCGACCTACGGATCTACATGTTGTACTATCAGAGGTCGTGAATCTATATGAAGGGAACCTTCCCACTCGTATTCAGTTGGTGGCTGATCTTTGCGACGACATGCCCAAGTTGTCAATTGACGCAGAACAAATGAAACGCGTGGTAGTCAACTTAGTAGACAACGCAATAACAGCTGTGGAGAATAAAGGCAGGCTATCACGTCTGCTGAGACAAGGTACTGTTCAAATTAAGACAAGTGTCGCTGAGGAGTCGCGTATCGCGAGAATTGAAGTATCAGATAACGGCACTGGAATCGAACCAGAAATCATTAATCGATTGTTCGAACCGTATGCGACCACCAAGAAGGATGGTACGGGCTTGGGGCTGACAATCATTCACCAGACGATTTCAGACCACAACGGATTTGTTCGCTTCAAGAACCTAGAGGACGGAGGTGCAGGCTTTACTATTGAACTACCAATCGGATAGTGAATGCTACCAAGTTAGACTAAACTCATCAACTTACTGGCGATATCAGGAAGCGGTACAGCGGTTTCTGCACCGCCATTATTGAGCACCTCCCGGGGCATGCCAAACACCACGCAGGTTTCCTCACTTTGTGCGATAGTCCGAGCACCTCGCTCTCTCATAGACAGCATACCCTTGGCCCCATCGTTCCCCATTCCTGTCAACATCACACCCACCCCCTCAGCACCAGCAGTATCTGCCACAGACTGCATCATCACATCCACAGAGGGACGGTGACGTGAAACTAACGGTCCCTTGACGATATCTACTGCATACTTTCCATTCTTGTTTTTCAACCGCATGTGATGATCCCCTGGAGCTAACAGCGCCCGACCTGGATAAACTTCATCTCCATTTTCTGCCTCCTTAACCTCAATCTGTGAAATCTGATTGAGTCGCTGTGCAAAGGAATGTGTGAAGTGCTCCGGCATGTGCTGAACAATCAATATACCTGGGGTAGTCGGTGGAAACAGTGGAATAATATTTCGCAGTGCTTCGGCCCCACCTGTCGAAGCACCAATTGCAATTATTTTGTCAGCAGCTCTAGCTAAAGAAGGTGATTTCAGAGGACTCGGTTTGCTCTGAATCTTTTTTTTCTTCAGCACCTCATTCATATCAATCCTTGCAGCCCAAGCAAGAGTATCTGCCAAACGGGCCAACATCGCTTTGAAGGCAACAGGATCCTCTGGGTTTGGCTTTGCGAACACTTCAATAGCCCCCAACTCCAAGGCTCTTAGTGCTTGATCCCAGTGGTCATCTACTATTGAACTCAGCACAATTATAGGCATGGGCCAATGTTTCATCAAGACCTCCATGAATTCCAAGCCATCCATTCTTGGCATCAGTAAATCAAGGGAGATCACATCAGGATTTCTTTCAATGATCATATCTCTAGCTTGGTATGCATCCTCAGCAGCACCAACGACTTCAATACGTGAATCCCGACTGAGTTCTTTTGTGAGGACATTTCTTACAATCGGCGCATCATCCACGATCAGCACTTTGACTAGCCCACCTCTCATTTCATTTGCCTCTGAATATTTTATAAAGACTGGAAATTAACTCGATTAGATCCGCTGGTAAATAGAACTTTGTAAATACTTCAATGAATTCTGCAGGCCAATTAAACTTTCCGAGTGACCTACGAAGAGATACCCACCCGGTTTGATATAGCTACTCAAACGCTCAATCAGTTTTTCCTGATCGTCACGGTCAAAATATATCATGACATTTCTGCACATGATGAAATCAAACTGGGTCCGTAACGGATATTCCTGAATTAGGTTCAATCGGCGAAATCTAATCATTGCCTTCAATTGATTACTGACCTCAAACATCTCTTCATTGTTTTCTGGAAGAATCTGACAATAACGATTGCGCAAGACTTCAGGTATTAGAGTCAACTGATTGACTGGATAGCGACCTAGTTCCGCCTGATCCAGCATTCCAGTGGAGATATCAGTAGCTAGAATCTTTACATCTCGACCACCCAAAACTCCTCCAAATGTGTCGAGCAGCGTCATTGCAATCGTGTAGGCCTCTTCACCACTCGAACAGGCACAACTCCAAATACGGATCATTTGTTGTTTTTGGAGGTGTGGGTAAACTTCGTGCTTTAAAAACGTGAAATGATCGCTTTCCCGAAAGAAATCTGTCTTGTTGGTGGAAACAGCGTTCAACAACAAAACCATTTCCAAACCAGTTTCATCATTTAGTACACGCTCCCAATACTCTCCATAGGAGTTTATCCCAAGTTGATGCATCCGTCGGTATAGCCGAGTCATCAACAGCTGCTTCTTCTGGAGCGACAAGCTGATGCCTATACTTTCATGAATCAGTTTTCGGAAGTCTTCAAACTCCGAATCATCCATTTGAGGAAGTAACATCTACAAAGTTCAATTACCTAAATTTCTTGTAGTCGAAGGTAGCTGCAGAAGTTTTATTTTGCTTGGATTATCAAGCCTGGTTTTTGAAATTTTGGTTGAATTTTCAGCACCTGAAATTAGCCCTTCAATCTCTTTGATCAGACCCAGCAAATGCAGGATTCCTTCGTGTAGCTGATGTGCTTCGCTCAAGGTCTTTTCTGTGAGGTTTTTATTTTTGTTTTCATTTTCATCCATCTGCTTAAGAAGACAGAGTATGTCTTCCGTTTCCTCAAATTGAGACATTGAAGACTCACTCACTTGTGAAGCCCGACTGTTGATAGCAGTGACATTGTCACTATTTGAGTGAACAGATTTTGCCAAGACTTCCACAAAATCTGAAAGAGCTTTAAATTTGTTCTCCAATTGCTTTAGTAGTTGGTTTCCTCTATCGGCAAGTTCACCGATTTGCATACCTTGATGTGCTGAACCTGAGATCAATTTTGAAATCTGTTGAGCGGCAAACTTTGAGTTTTCTGCGAGTTTTGCGACCTCATTGGCTACTACACCGAAACCTTTACCGTGCTCACCGGCTCGAGCTGCTTCAATTGCCGCGTTTGTTGCCAACATCTTTGTCTGCTGGGTGATACTATTCAAGGAATCCAAAATTTTATTGATGAGCAGACCACTTTCTTTGACCTCAAGTAGGACACCCATAATATTTACCATCGCTTCAGAACCCTCTTTGACAGAACTTTCCATGTCTAAAATAGCCTGCGCTGTGGATTGGGATTGCTCAATAATCTGTTGAAAGGAGTCATTCAATTGATTAGTAGAATTGATGTTTGATTGAGCCTTATCTATGGTTGTCATAGAATGTGTTCCGAGTTCATTAATCTTTTCTGTTATCTTCAGAAAGTGAGTAGCTTGGGTTTTATTCGACAAAGCTACGCTAAAACTATTTTGACTAACCTGTTCAGCAATTCTCACATTACCCTGAGCAATTCGGTGCAGTCGAATGACAAAACTCTTCAGTCGTCTCAAGATCGAATGAGTGACCAAAAATGCTATCGCCAGCCCAAAACAAAGCGCGATTAGACTCACCAAGAGAAGTCTTGGTATGGTTTCATCAAAACGATCTGAAATAAGTTGGAGGTCCACAATTACAACAAATGCTCCTGGGATTTCTCCAACTTCCCACCCATGCAATTTATTTTTTAATGTATCTGATGGATCCTGCTCCAGACTTCCTGTCGCACCATGGCAGACCAAGCATTCTTTCCCTACTCGAATTGGACTGACATAGCGGACAACGTTTTGTTTTTCGTCTATTTCAAATAGTTCATTGAGTTCATTCTCACGGAGTTGATTGAGCAGAGCCAAATCTGTAAAGCCCGCTTGATTTAAAATGTTTTCTCGAAATACTAGAAAATCATGTTGCTCACTGTCCAATCCCTGCTGAGCGACTTTCTGGGCAAAATGAATGGGTATCACACCCGATGAAAGGCTTTTAGATTTGGTTATATTCTGACTTTTTATTTGTCCCCTCTCTCCAAATGTTTCCATGTGCTGAGCATGAATCTGAGAGCTTTGTTTCAAGACAATGTGAGCCTGCTGGGTCACCGCCCTAGATTGCAATAGAATCTCCCGCAGTACCTGATCTTCAATAAGAAACCAATTGATACCTAATCGCATTAGAGCAAGCACAAGGATTACAAAACTACTGGCAAGCAGAATACGGGAGGTTAGCCCCAATCGAGACACCATAATATTGCTCGCTTTTGAGAAAAACCCTGCAAAAAAATCTCTCAGAATTCAGAAAAGTCATCACGCATGGGAATGATATCGGAAGGCTTGCTTTGAGGATCAGATTTTGGTTTGGACGGATTGATATTCAAAGTCGTAGCTTTCATTGTCGGTGGGCGTTGCGACTCTGGATTAAACTTTGTTGCGCCTGCCTTTTTTGCTGGTGCAGGAAGTAAGCGAGCACTATTAGCAGCTTCTTTTTTGGGTTTTAGAGTTTGAATTGGTGTCACTTCAGATGTTTTGGAGGTGCCAATCTGGGTAGCGAGGCGATCCACCAAGTCGCTCAAAATCAGTACTTGGGCAAAAAGTTGTTCTGCTGCAACGGTTCCAGACTCGGCATTCATTGCTGATTTCTGAGCAACCTTGATCATATCCTGAATAGCTGTGGCCAACTCAGGAGTATGCTTATTTTGATCTGTTGAAGCCTGCTTGATCTCAATGATCAGCCGTTCCGCCTCTCTCATTTTATCTGTTTGCTCAGAGGCAGAAAGGGCAACGTCGCTTACGAGGTCAACAACTTCAACTACAGTTTGCAGGATATTTTGAAGTGCTGCTTCTCCATCTGCAGCAAGCTTTCCTCCATCTCGAGCCTTGTTAACGCTTTCTCTAATCAGTTCACCAATTTCACGAGCAGCTTTCTTGGAGTTTTCTGCCAACTTGGACACTTCATCCGCAACTACCGCAAAACCTTTGCCTTGCTCACCGGCTCTGGCTGCTTCAATCGCTGCATTTGTTGCCAGCATCTTCGTTTGATGAGTAATTGTATCAATTACCTCAATGATATCCGTAATGCGAGTACTTCCTTCCTGAACGCCTCTCATCGCACTGCTAATTTCACTCATCGCCTGAACCCCACTCTCTGCCGCTGCCCGGGCTTCTGCGGAAAGTTCTAAGGTACGTCTTGTATTTTCTTCAACTGAACGAGCCAGGGCGTTAATATCCTCAATCTGCTCTGCTACTTGGATAGAACTTGATGAAAAGACAGCAATCGATGGCAAAGCAATTTCATGCATCACATTAGACGCCAATTCTCCACTAGTTGCCTGCTGCATAGAATCGTTAGAAAGCTCAGCAGAATTTTTTGCGACCTGCTCAGAAGCTTTGCGAAGTTGTGAAGAAGTATTCAACAATTCCTCAACCATTACCTTCAGAGGCCTACTGGCGCTGCTTGTATTCCAAAATACCAACACTGAGAGCAGTGCAAGTATTCCCACAAGTATTATGAGCCACAGTTCGTGTGTTGCCGAGAGTTCATACAGCTTTTCTAAAGTGGCTTGATCAAGTGAGGACTCTTCAAGCGACAGCAGCATTTCTCTTCGGAGAAACAACTCTCCCCCCAGCAGAATCAGCAAAGCCAGTACATAGCCCCCCCAATTCAGAAGACCTCGCATGGAAACAGTCATAATGCGATCTCAGGTTGATTTTTTGGGATATTTACCATTGCCTTTGCAGACAAAACATTTTTTAGTTCAAGAACAATCACGACCCTATCTTCCAACTTGGCCATTCCTGAAATGAATTCGGCTCGAATGTTGGCACTCATCTGTGGAGTCTCTTCAAAACTGACCTCTTCAATTCTGGTTACCCCAATCAAAAAATCTACAATGATTCCCGTGTAAGCGTTGCCAAAATCGACAACAATAATACAGGTTTCATTGGTCGGTGCCGCCTGAGACATCTTGAACTTGGTCCGCAAATCAATCACTGGGATGATCTTTCCACGAAGATTGATTACCCCTTTCATAAAATCAGAGGTATGTGGGACAGGATCAATGTGCATCATGCCCACAACTTCACGAGCCTCAAGAATTTTGATTCCATATTCTTGATTACCCAGTAGAAAAGTCAGTAACTTCCCATCTGAATTTTCAAATAGATCATTCATCAGTTTTTCCCCAACTGATCTAGTGTACTCAATTGATCGTCATGTTGATGTTGTGTGAGCGATGAATCAGCGTCTCTGGATCTAAAATCAATCCGACTCTCCCATCACCAAGAATTGTTCCCCCTGTGATTCCAGGCAGATTGACAAAAGTTTCTCCAAGATTCTTTACCACAATTTGTTGCCGGTGCAGCAGTTCATCAACCATCAGTCCATATTTTTTCTCACCATATTTGACAACTACAATTATTGCTTCCTCAGGGATCATCACATCAGCCTCAACATCAAAAAACTCATGAAGCCTCATGATTGGGATGACTTCTCCAGCCAGGATCAAACACTCACTTTCTCGATCTTGAACGTCATAAAGTTGATCCTTCTTTGGAATCAGTGTCAGGTGTACATCAAGAATGGGTAACACAAAGCGATTCTCGCCCAAACGGACCACCAGCCCTTCAATGATTGAAGTCGTCAAGGGCAATTTGATCAAGAAAGCCGTACCCTTTCCTGCCTCAGTTTCCACGCTGATCTTGCCACGAAGTTTCTCAACCTCTTTCTTCACCACATCCATGCCGACCCCACGGCCAGAAATATCCGTCACTTCCTTTGCTGTTGAAACACCACTCGTAAAGATGAACATGAAAATTTGCTGATCTGTTAGATTTTCTCGCTCGTTGATCAGCCCACGCTCCATGGCTTTCGTGAGTAGTTTCTGACGATCCAATCCACGCCCGTCATCACGCACTTCAATCAGAATAGAATCCCCAAGGTGGTGTGCTGAAAGCTGGACAGTCCCTTCTGAGGACTTACCCACTGCTGTTCGTTCCTCAGGAATTTCAATTCCATGATCGACAGTATTTCGGATGATATGCATCAGAGGGGCATAGATACTATCTATGATTGTCTTATCGACCAGCGTATCTTCTCCCTGAATGGTGAGCTTGACCTGCTTACCAGATTTTTTTGAGAGATCTCGCATCTGCCTTGTCAGCTTTGAAAAGACATTCTTGACCGGAAACATGCGAATACTGAGAATCCGATCCCGAAGTTGCTCTGTGATTTTATTCAACTGATCCAGTCGGTCATGTAATTCACGATCTTCCAGATTGGCAATGGTTGGATTCTGGGACAAAACCGAGAGCGCAACCACCATTTCACCAATGAACTCAGACAACTCATCAAGTTTTAATGCAGGAATTTTAAGCATATCCATGATTTGAGTTGCTGCCACGTTCTCATTCGTTGCTGTAACCTCATTGGTGGGAGACTTCGAAGCACTCGTGGAAATCTGGCCCGCTTCAGGGTGATTTCCCATCAGAGTTTTTTGATCTGTATAGTGAGGTGGCGGGACTCCTCTAATAGGTTCAGGAGTAGGATTTGTCGAAATAAGGGTAGATTTAGATACTTCATCATTTAGCAAATGATCCAAAAGTTGATAAGCTTCTCGAAGATCCACTGGTTCTGAATTCATTCCCCCAATCATAGCCTTCATTTGACTAATCAACTTAGACAAACCATCCGTAGCACATAGAATTGTGTTCAAGATCTCCAATGTTATTTCGCGTTCACCCTCGTTGATCTGAACCATCAAGTCCTCTGTCCTATGGGCCAAGCTTCCCAAATCGGTCAATCCTAAAAAACCAGCAGTTCCTTTAATTGTGTGAAAGACACGAAAGATGCTAGAAATTGCTTTTTGATCCTCGAAATCTTCTTCCAATCCAATTAGAGTTTCCTCTGTCTTCTGTAGCCCTTCCTCTGTCTCGCTAATAAACTCCGTTAGGGTTTCATCCCTTTTCATCTCTTCATTGCAGAGTTGGATAATCTCGGCGTAATCACTGTATTGATCCTGTAATTCTAAACTATTCAAATCTGTTGATTTATTATCTAAAGCATTTGTCAAAATCTTAATGGCGTCCTCTTGATCACCTGCGTAAAGAAGTTCTAATGCATTATCAAACTGCTCATGAAGTTGCTGAAATTCTTCCAAACCAGATTCGTATGGGGACAACTCTGCCACAATTTGGCCAAGCCGGTGCCCCAATTCCTTTAGAATTCTACTGAATTTAAGCTGCCCCAGTCTATCCATTAGTGATGCGAATTCATCCAATTCTGTGAGAATTGCACCAACATGAGCCAAATCCTGAAAGTGCTCTGGCTTTAGAGACATTACATTCATATTCAGTGCATCCCGTTTGATCTGAATTTGATTTTGTTGCACAGCATCCATCATGAGCTAATTACCTATCCATCCGCATCTATTTATTTCAAGATTTGAAGAACCAAAGAACAGAGGATTCTAGGCCCCTTGTTCGTCTTTCTCATTCTTCGATTTGGTGATTGGAAGAGTGAATGTAATTGTAGCCCCCTTACCAATACCTTCAGATGTCAACTCTACGGTCCCCTTGTGAAAGCGGATAAAATTAGCACAGTCGTGCAAGCCAAACCCAGAGCCTCGCTTCTTGGTAGAGTACCCAAATTCGAATGCCCGCTTCAGGGATTCTGGTTCAGCACCTTGACCATTGTCTTTCACATAAATGTGCAATTGGTCAACTCCCACAGTCCCTACTCCCACTCTGACTGTACCTTGATAGCCTTCTTTAGGGGCCCTAAGGCACTGATCTATACTTTCGATGCTGTTTTTGAACAAATTCATAAATATCTGGACGAGCTTGTTTGGATCATTCTGAATTCTTGGTAACTCAGGCTGAACCTCTTCAAGAACTATGATGTTTCGTTTATCAAATGCAGGCTTCATCATTTCCATGGCATCATCAATCACTTGTGAAATCTGTATTTCTTCAGTATTCGACTGCTGTGTAGCATATTTTTGCTGCAGAGCAATGATTTCAGTGATGTGATCAAGCTGATGAGCCATCACATCCATTGACTTCAACTCATCCTCTTTCTGTTGGTCAGAGGTTTGTGTGAGTTGCTTGAGGAATGGGAGAAACTGCTGACCACGGGAGGAACTGAAAAAATCTTCAAAATCACTCTGATGCTGCTCCAATAAACTGCATAGCTGCTGGAGATAACTAGAAAACTGTGATTCTACTTTATTCTGGTGCAGTTTTTGTAACCTGACCGCAAGTGGGGTAATAGCGTTCCCGATGTTGTGCAGAACACTGATTGCGTGTTCAACAATACCGGCATTGTACGCCTGTTGTACCTGCTTCTTTTTTTCTTCATCCAGCAGGCGCATGGTTTCACGAAGTTGTAGGTTTTTTTCATTCAATTCCAAGGTTCGCTGGGAAACTCGCTCTTCAAGGTAACGGTTGTAGGTTTCCAAGCTATTCGCCATATCCGTAAAAGCTCGATGAAGTTTCTTGATCTCCACCAACTGACTTTCCTTCGGCCGCGACGTGAAATCTCCATCTGCCACCTTGTTGACAATACCGACAAGTTCATTAATCGGTTGCATCAAGTGACGGCTTAGAAAACGAACTCCCAATAGTGAAATTCCAATGATAATTCCGAGGATCAAAGCAACTAATAACGGCAACCGCACACCAAGCTTGCCGATAGCGATTTCTCGGTCGACTTCTACAATTAGGCAAGCATTTGGATAGCCTAGCCAGCGATAAGCGGTCACTACATCATCACCAAAGTCATTAACCACAATCCCAGATCCTGTAACCTCCTCACGACAATTGCCAATCAACTGCCAAGTTTCGTCAGACAGACTTCTATCAGGTATGAATGAGAGTACATTCCCCTTTGAATCGGCAAAGAATCCTCTGCTTTGTCCGTCTTGATTTTTGCCTGTAAACAACTCCATCATCAATTGACTGCTGAGCAGGGCTAGCAAATACGAATTGGTCTGGTCTCGACCAATCAGTTCTTCATTAGCTACATCCACCCGTATCGGCAGTACAATTGTTCCTGATTCGAGCAACTGCAGAGGGCCAAGTTCGGCTTGATTGAATTCCTCAAGAGTTTCCCATTTCGTTTCTTCAGGTAATTCACCTGACTTGATTGTTTGCAGTAACTGGCCTTCTGAGTTCAGTTGCCAGATCCCAGCGTAGTGATCAGGTTCAAAAAGGCTTCTCTGCGCAAATTCTTCCGCCTGCCAGAGATTGGGGGTATTGGCTAACTGTCGGATATCCTTAGCCGCATTCTGATACCACTGATCAGTTGCCAGATCCCATAGCGCTGTTACATGTTGTAGATTTTGTTGAGCTTCCTTCTCCATCATGTTCTGAAAATAAATCAGAGTCACACCACCTCCAATGAGGCTTGGAAACATGGCGAGTAGGATGAACGAAATTACAATCTCGTTCTGTAGGCTTCGAACAAACTTCATCAATAACTCAACTGATTTAGAAGATTCAGATTGGCTTAGAAATGCTCATCTAACGGTGCATCATCACCATATTCAGCAATGTGTTTTAGACGCTCCAAGTAAAGCTCTACAAGGCTATCCTCAGCTCCCATTGAAGCTAGATGCTCAAATTGGGATTGAGCAGTGCCAAATTCCGAGGCATGAAATGATTTCACGGCTAGCTCAAAGAGTTCTAAATTTTCTTTTTTGAACCCCCGGAGGTTTTCGTATTCCTCGTCAAAAACTTCATAGAGTCTGACCAGCAAGCTTCGACCTCTTACCTTGCGCATATCGACAAGGCGAATCATGTATTGACTCGGGTCCTTCAGACCGTCGTAGGTACCTTCACTAATCAACAGATCTGTTTTGAAAGGTTTGGTTAGCATTTCAATACGGGAAGCCAGATTAACGGCATCACTCACCACTGAACTCTCCATTCGATAGTGTTCCCCAATAGTACCCAGCATCACATTCCCACTATGAATACCTATCCCGATTCGCACTGAAGAATAACCAGCACGTGAACGCCCTTGGTTATACCAACGAAGCGAACGGATCATTTCAAGGGCTCCACGCACGGCATCGTCTGGCTCCACTTGGAAAAGCGCCATAATTGCGTCACCAATGAACTTGTCGATGATGCCTCGATTCCTACGGATTACGGGCCCCATTAATCCAAGGTAGGAATTGATGAAGCGAAAATTTTCTGCAGGTGAGAGACGTTCTGAGAGGGATGTGAAGGAGCGTATGTCAGAGAAGAGAATAGACATGGGCATTTCAGCGTGATCGCCAATCTGCACTTCCAGAATGTTTTCCTTGCTCAACAGTTTTAGAAATTCCTTGGGTACAAATCTCTCATAAGCTCTGTTCAATTGGTCAATTTCCCGCCTGTAAATTAGAAACTGAGCCATCTGGGTCAATTCGTCTGGATCAAACGGCTTTTTCAAAAGTAAAAATCGGCTGTCACCAAGTTGATCAGCCATATTCTGGCGAGATGTATCTGAATAGGCTGTAACGATCACAATTTCAATGTAGGGATCAATCGTGACAAGTCGTTCCGCAGTTTCCAGGCCATCAATGCCTGGGGGCATTCGCATATCAATGAAAGCAATTGAAAATGGTTGACCGATTTTGTTCGCCCTGACTGCTTCATCTAAACCCAGCAACCCTTGGTTAACGGTAGTTACTTCAAAATGCTGACGCACTCTGCCAACACCTTCTTCAGGGGCTGCTCGCTGGCTGCCAAAGAGCGAATCAGCCATGGCTTGCAATTCTTCTCCAGCCACGTTTACTTCGGGGGCCAGAACTGAACGGCAAGTCTCAAGTATTTTTGGATCATCATCAATTACGAGAATGCGATGAGTCATGAGAGACTACCTTCAGAACCGCTATGCATTCAGAACTTGGGTTTTAGTAAACAATTTATTAATTCTCCGGATGGATTTCTTTGTCTCTTCGATTAGCCAAAAATTGTACGATCTGCGTTAGTTCATCTGGATCAAATGGCTTTTTCAAAAGTAAAAATCTACCATCACCGAGTTCCTTAGCCATGCTCATTCTTGAGGTGTCAGAGTAAGCTGTCACAATCACAATTTCGATGGATGGATCGATCTCAATTAATCGCTTTGCGGTCTCCAGACCATTTATTCCAGGCGGCATCCGCATGTCAATGGTCGCAATTTGATAGGGTTTACCGCCATTAATTGCGTTGCTCGCTTCCTCAAGTGCCAACAAACCTTGATTCACAGTAGTTACTTCAAAGTTATTAACCATCTCTTCTTTAACCTCCTCCACACTATCGAAGAGAGCACTAGCCATCATCTGCAAATCTTGTTTTGCACTTTGATCCTCGTCTCCAAGAATAAAGCGGCAGGTCTCCAGGATATTAGGATCATCATCAATCACCAAGACACGCATAGCCAATAACTCCAGAACATTGTTCGAATTTTTTATCTCATTTGATTTGCTCACCTCTGCGCTGATGCATATCGTGTCGATGGGCCAAGAACTGGGCCATTTGCATCAATTCATCGGGATCAAACGGTTTTTTTAATAATTGAAAATTACTGACACCCAATTGCTGAGCCATGCTCTGGCGTGGGGTATCCGAATATCCGGTGAGAATAATAATTTCCATGTCTGGATCAATGCTCAAAATTTGCCGAGCGGTTTCTAGACCATTAATTCCGTAAGGCATGCGGATATCAACAAATGCCATCGTAAAAGACTGTCCAGCTTGAATAGCTTTACCAACCTCATCAACTCCAATCTTTCCCTCGTTAGCTATAGTTACTTCAAATTTGAGGTTCAGGGTTTCATCTGAACCATTTTCTACATCTTCCTCAAAAAGTTCACCTGCCATGGATGCCAACTCTTCTCCAGCTTTTGAAATCTCTGGAGCTAGAATCATCTGACAGGTTTCTAGAATCTTCGGATCATCATCAATCACCAGAATGCGATGGTTCATCAGCTATTCTCGACAAGAAAAATTCATCTAGGTATTATCAACGAATTAATTTAATTACGCGATATGGTGTTCCCTAACAATTGTTCACAAAAATGTTTATTAAACGCAACGATCATTTACTACGAATATCTCGATATTTCAAACCACAAAAGGGGTACAATTTGCTGTAACCAAACAATTTGATAGTTCAATTAAGATATTACTTGCTAAGGGCTGACGCTACTCGATTCCAATTTGCTTTAGATAAATGACTTCATCCTCTCCACTTGTACCGATCAAAACGCCAAGAGATCTTCGTTCATTAAAGAAGAAATGGGGGAATCCCAGTGGCTTGGTTCCAACAATGGGGGCTCTCCATGAGGGGCACATTCAATTGATTCGGCATGCTGCCAGCACCGCGGAGGAAGTTATCGTTTCTATTTTTGTCAATCCCACTCAGTTCGCTGACAATGAAGACCTTAAAAGCTATCCTAGGAATTTGGCCCGTGATATTGAAATGGCCCAATTAGCTGGAGCGACCCAGATCTTTGTACCCACCGTAAAGGACCTCTATCCCAATGGTTTTTCAACTTATGTTGTTCCCTGTGGACCACTGGTTGAAAGATGGGAAGGTAAGAGTCGTCCACATTTCTTTCGTGGGGTATGCACTGTGGTCTTTAAGTTATTCCAAATCATTCAACCTACTTTCGCAATTTTTGGTCAAAAGGATTTTCAGCAACTCCAAGTAGTCCGTCAAATGGTAAGTGACCTTGACCTCCAAGTAGAAATTCACGCCATGCCAACTGTGCGGGAGGAAGATGGACTGGCAATGAGTTCCCGCAATACCTATCTTGATGCAAAAGAGCGGAAAGTCGCCCCGCTCCTTTTCCAAACATTGCAACAGGCTATAACGATAATTCAAAATGACCCAAAGCAAAATCTAGAAGTACTTTCCCAAACCCTAACAAGGCAGCTGAATTTAGTCCCTCAAATCAAGATCGATTACCTCGGCTTCGTTGATGCAGAATCACTTCAACCGGTTTCACAATTTAACGGAAATGTCTGCTTGATGGTTGCAGCATTTGTAGGTAAAACTCGTTTAATTGATAATCTGCTAATACAAACCAAGTGAACCCGCCTCAGGCCCTTACCAAATCTGGTGAAAGCCCTGATTTGTTGTCTTGGCTTTTCGCACTTTTAGGAAGTCATGAAATTGATCCAAAAGATCTTCGGTAGCGAAAATGATCGCACCCTTAAGCGCTACCGCCGTCTGGTGGTCTGCATCAATGAACTGGAACCACAGATGCAACAGTTACAAGATGCAGATTTTCCCAAGAAGACTGAGGAATATCAAAAACGATGTAAAGATGTAGAAACACTTGATGACCTCCTTCCGGAAGCATTTGCCTTGGTCCGCGAAGCAGCTAAGCGAGTTATCGGGGAACGACATTACGATGTTCAGTTAATTGGGGGGATCGCCTTACACGAAGGTAATATTGCTGAGATGCAGACCGGAGAAGGCAAAACCCTCGCATCGACATGCCCAGTCTACTTAAATGCCTTGACCAGACTTGGCGTGCATGTGATCACTCCAAATGACTACCTCGCACGTCGTGATTCCAACTGGATGGGACAAATTTATCGATTCCTTGGAATGAACACAGGCCTTATCCAGCATGGGTATAGCGACCAAAGCCGTCGTGACAACTATGGCTGTGACATTACCTACGGAACAAATAACGAATTCGGATTTGACTACCTACGCGACAATATGAAGTTCGCGCTGACAGATTACGTTCAGCGAGGATTCAACTTTGGAGTGGTCGATGAAGTCGACAGTATCCTGATTGATGAAGCCCGTACCCCTCTGATCATAAGTGGACCAACAGAGGACAATGTGGAGAAATACTACGTTATCAACAAACTAGTCCATGGGCTGAGTCGTGAGATCCGCCGTGAAGAAGTGCCCAAACTTCCACCTCACGAACAACACAACATCGATGCCAATTGGCAAGATAAAGAGGATAATGAGACAGTCCGCGAGGGTGACTACGGATTAGATGAACGTTCCAGGGGTATCAACCTCACTGAAAGAGGTTCGGAGTTGATGGAGGAGCGTGTGAAACACTTGCTTCAACCCAACACCAGTCTCTTCGATTATGAGAATATGGAGATTTTGCACCATATCAATCAGGCACTGAAAGCACACTACGTTTTCCGACGCGACGTCGATTACGTGGTTCAAAAGGGACAGGTTGTGATCGTGGATGAATTCACTGGTCGCCTGATGCCAGGACGTCGCTTCAGTGATGGTTTGCACCAAGCCTTGGAAGCAAAGGAAGGAGTTCGGATTGAGCGTGAAAATCAGACTCTTGCAACCATCACCTTCCAAAATTACTTCCGTCTTTACGACAAGCTCTCCGGAATGACGGGAACAGCAGAGACAGAAAAGGACGAGTTCAAGAAAATCTACAGTTTGGGTGTCGTGGTTATTCCGACTAACCGAGTCGTGACGAGAAAAGACCTACCTGATGTGATCTTTAAAACGGTACATGCCAAATATCGTGCAGTTGTGAGTACTATCAAAGAACTTCATGAAAAAGGACAACCAGTATTGGTGGGCACCGTATCCATTGAAGTATCAGAAGCAATTAGCAAACTGCTAAGCCAAGCCAAGATCCCACACGAAGTTTTGAATGCCAAGAATCATGAACGTGAAGCAGAAATCATTGCAAAGGCAGGCCAAGTCAAGTCTGTTACCATTGCAACGAATATGGCTGGACGGGGTACAGATATTAAACCTTCCTCGGAAGCACTTCAAGAAGGCGGACTCTTCGTTTTGGGTACTGGCCGTCACGATAGTCGGAGAATTGACAACCAGCTACGTGGAAGATCTGGACGGCAAGGTGATGCGGGTTCTTCTCAATTCATGCTCTCACTAGAAGACAATCTGCTCCGTGTATTTGGGGGCGAACGGATCTCAAAGATGATGGATCGGCTACAAATTGACGAGGATGAGCCGATTGAGCATGTATTCATCACCAAGGCTATTGGTAATGCCCAGAAAAAAGTTGAAGGATATCACTTTGACATCCGAAAACATGTTCTGCAGTTTGACGATGTTATGGAAAAGCAAAGATCCATCATTTACTCGCGCAGAAGAGAAATTCTGGGAGATTCAGTACAGGAATTGATGTTGGAAATGTCTGGTGATGTCGTGGATGAGTTATTTGCTCAACACTGCAGCGAAAAGTACGTAGACCAGTGGGATGCATCAGGATTTAATCAGGCGTTCACCAGCATCTTTGGTAAACTACCCAAGGAAAATTGGCATGAACAAGAACTTGATGTAGAGGAATTTATAGAACAGTTCCATCAGCAAGTGGACGACCTTTACAAGGAAAAACTGACGTATTTCCACAATGAACTGGGACAAAACCTTGTTGTTGAGCAAGTTGCTGGTGGGGTTAATAAAGATGAAGATCATACTGCTAGATTTAATTCGATGGTAGTTGACCTTGAACGTCAGATTCTTCTCAAAATCAATGATGGCCTATGGAAAGATCACTTGCTTTCTATGGACCACCTCCGAGAAGGAATCAGCCTAGTTGGCTATGCTCAAAAGAAGCCCTTGGACGAATATAAGCGTCAGGCTTTTGACATGTTTTCAGACCTGATGGCTCGAATCAGCCGAGAAGCCGTTACCCTCTTCTACAAAATTCAGGTTGGGCCAAGTCCAGTTCGGCCAATTCGGGAAACCATGCCTGAGCAAAAGATGACGATGGTGCATGGAGAAACTTCTGACACAAAACCAATGGAATTGAAACAGGCTCCTATCCAGAAAGTGAATATTGGCCGGAACGATCCCTGTCCTTGTGGCAGTGGGAAAAAATATAAGCAGTGTCATGGAAAAACTCAGGCCGCAGAAGCTGCAGAAGAAGAAGACAATAACTAATGTCCGCTGCCCCCTCGGCAGTTAGGAGTTAGATGAATCTGCTCGCCTAACAATGACCACTGGGTTGGAGTATGGCAACGGAGCGAGAGGGCATGAACCCCGCCTTGTAATTCCTCCTGCAACACACGGTAGACCTGTTGATGCCTTTTGACAGAACTAATTCCTTCAAACGTAGCAGAGACAATTGTTACTTTAAAATGAGATTCTGCTCCTGAGGGAACATTGTGTTGGGAGCTCTCGTTCTCAACTTTAAGAAACTCGGGCTCCAATTGATTTCTAAGTTTGTTTTCGATGCTTTTTTGGATTCGCATAGATCTCTTGAATTAATGAAGTCAAAGGATTACTAATCCCTCAGAATAAAATTTCCAAAATTCGATAATACCGAAAAGGAATAAAAATGGGCGATACTTTTGGTCACACTTTTCGAATTACAACTTGGGGGGAGTCACATGGTGGAGGCGTGGGAGTCGTGATTGATGGTTGCCCAGCAGGGTTGAATATTAGCCTAGAAGACATTCAAGGCGAACTAGATCGTCGAAAACCCGGGCAAAGTAAAATCACTACGCAGCGCAAGGAATCAGATACTGCCAAAATTCTATCAGGCATTTTCGAAGGAAAAACTACTGGAACTGCCATCTCTATCATGGTGGATAATCAGGACGCTCGTCCACAAGCCTACGACCATCTGAAAGAGATCTATCGCCCAAGCCATGCTGATTTTACCTACGATCAAAAGTATGGTTTCCGCAATTGGCAAGGTGGTGGTCGAGCAAGTGCTCGTGAAACTATAGGTCGGGTAGCAGCCGGCGCTATTGCCCGGAAGCTCCTACAACAACTGGGAGGTGTGGAAACCTTAGCATGGGTTGAACAAATCCATGACCTCCAGACCACTATTGAACCTGCGAGTGTGACCTTAGAACAAATCGAAGCAAGTATGGTCCGTTGCCCAGATCTAGAAATCACTCAACAAATGATTGCTTGTATTGATAAAGCTAGGATGTCAGGGGATAGCGTCGGTGGCCTGATCCGAGCCCAGATCAGAAAGGCTCCTCCTGGACTGGGAGAACCTGTTTTTGACAAACTGACTGCAGATTTAGCGAAGGCAATGATGTCACTCCCTGCGACCCGTGGTGTGGAATTTGGCCTTGGCTTCGACTCCGTCCTGATGCGTGGATCAGAGCACAATGATCGTTTTCATAAAGAAGATGGACGCATTCGAACAGATACGAACCGGTCTGGGGGTATTCAGGGTGGCATTAGTAATGGAGAAGCAATCGACCTAAGAATTGCCTTCAAACCCACAGCAACGATCAATTTTGCCCAAGAGACTGTTACTCGTGCGGGCGAGAGTACCGAATTGAGAGCCAAAGGCCGGCATGATCCTTGTGTCTTACCCAGAGCCGTACCTATGGTTGAAGCAATGATCAACCTTGTTCTGCTGGATCATTGGTTGCGCAATCGCAACAAAAAACTCCCAGACATGGAAGGATAAATCCTCCAGAACGCTGGTTCAAAATGCTTGGCTTTTCTTTTGCAATTTAAGAATTAAACTGAGTAAGTAGTGACAATACACTCGATTTGCAAATAGGATTTGCCAATAAGGTCCCATGAATCAGCAAAGAAAGTTTCAGGACACCCGCCACTTTTCAGATTCTCTTAGCCAACGATTGGTTGTCCGTCGTTATCAACCAGTATTTCGGAGAGGCTGGAATCCGTACCAACCAGCAATGTTTGTTGCAATGGGCGTTGTCTGTTTCGCTTGCTCGCTTGCGGTACAGATACTCATTCTAAGCTAGCATTCTATGCCTTATGATGTATTCAACGGTGACGCTGACGGGCTCTGCGCCCTCCAGCAGTTGAGGCTTCATAAACGTGTAGAAGGCACTCTTCTAGTCACTGGCCCCAAACGAGAGATCTCTCTTCTTCGAAAGATCCCTTCAGTTGAACCATCAGAAATCACTGTCTTAGATATCTCACTACGTGCCAATCTTAGTGATGTAGAACGTCTGCTCCAAGACGGTCATCGACTGACCTACATTGACCATCACAACTCCGGCCCCATTCCTGAACACAAGAATTTTATTTGCCATATTGATTCTGATCCTGCTATCTGTACAAGTGCCATAGTAGATCAAATGCTCGAGGGTAAATACAGAGATTGGGCGATTGCAGCAGCTTTCGGAGATAACCTCTTTAGCACTGCAAAAAAATTAACGCAGAAGACAAATCTAAGTTCATACCATATTGGAAAACTTCAGGAGTTGGGGGAACTGCTCAACTACAACGGTTATGGTCGGAAAGTCGAGGATCTCTGGTTTTCTCCTGAAGAACTGTTTCGGACAATGCAAGGATACCAGAGCCCACTAGATTTTTACGGTGAGGCCCCAGAGATCTTGGCTTTGAGAGAGGGATATGCAGAAGATCTTCGACGTGCGGAAAAAGCACCATCTATTTTTGAAAATTTAAACCTACGAATCTACCAGTTGCCTGATGCGGCTTGGAGTCATCGAATCGTGGGAACATTCAGCAATTTGAAAGCAAGAAATCATCCTGAACAAGCCCAGGTTGTGATGGTGGAAAAATCAGAAAAGACACAGCTAGTCAGTGTTCGGGCTCCAAAAAAACACCCTGTTGGGGCTGATGAAATCTGTCTTCAGTTTGAGGGAGGTGGTAGGCCAGCCGCTGCTGGGATCAATGAACTGCCTGCGGCAAAATTTGAGGATTTGCAGCAGGCTTTAGTTAAACGATTTTGCGTCTGATTCCTTGGAAATCTCATTATACATCCGATTTGGCTGTCCAGTCGAAAACAGAACTTGTCTCCAGAAATCTCCATTAGGATCAATTCGTTTTTTCTGCTGCACCACAGCTTCCAGTGGGACGTGAGTGAAATGACTGTTCCAATAACCTATCATTACATCAGTACGACCTGCCATTCCTGCGTGAACGGCGTGATCGGCAAGGTGATAACAGAAAATCGCATCATGAGGATTGGCGGGCAATGATCGAATCAAATAGCTTGGTTCGATCAGTCGAACACTGACAGGCGCTTGCCCTTCAAAATGTTTCTGAATACTTTCTTTTAGGAACAAACCAATATCACGATAACGAATATTGCCTGAGGGATCTCTCTTTTCTGTTCGTTTAGACATCAAGTATTGACCAGCACCCTCTGCAACGACAATTACCGAGTGTGGATGCTGTCCTTTCTTCTGTTTCTCGTTAAAACTGTCTTCCATAGCCGCCATCATACCTTCCGGGCCATTCAGGTCAAATCGAACTTCTGGGATCAACACAAAATTCACATCAGGACACGCTAATGAAGTATTCGCAGCAATAAAACCCGAATCACGACCCATCAACTTGATCACAACGACTCCATAGTGAGCGCCATAGGCTTCGACATGCGCAGATTGCACAGCTTCTACTGCCTTGGAAAAAGCAGTTTCAAATCCAAAGGTTTTTGAGCAATAAGAAATGTCATTGTCAATCGTCTTAGGCACACCAATCACAGCAATCTTGAGATCTCTAGCTTTGACTTCCTGAGCAATTGCATGTGCACCTCGCAGAGTTCCATCCCCACCAATACAAAACAGGATCTTTATCGTGTGCCTATCTAGGCAATCTACAATTTCGCCGATATCTTGAGGCCCTCTTGAACTTGAGAGTATACTGCCTCCTTGATGATGTATGTTCACGACCGTGTCCGGCGTCAATTCCGTAATGTCATGTCGATATTTTGGAATAAATCCTTGAAAACCATAGCGGAAGCCATAGATCTTCCGCACACCATAGTTGTGACACATCTGCATCACTAGAGCTCTGATCACATTGTTGATTCCTGGGCATAGTCCTCCACATGTAACAATACCAGCTCGCACTTTTGAAGCATCAAAAAACGTCATTGCTCTTGGACCAGCTGCTTCAAAACTTACAGGAGACTCCTCTCCAAATAATTCATGTTGATTCAGATCATTAAAGGTAGCCTGATAAAGAATTCTTTGAGAATCCTCGACAAATCGAAAGTTGTCCTCCTCAGAGCTTGTACTGAGTGGTAGGGGTGATTGGATGCGACAAGCGCCAAGACTGGGAACAACAAACTGCTCATTCATTTATTTCCTTTCAGTAATCTTTTAAGGTTTTAACCGAACATGCGTATCAGTTTCCAAGCGATTACGCAAAGTTATTAGAAATTTCGTATACTCCAAGACTACGCTTGTTTATTTAACTTACTTTTCATAATTATCAGGCGTGCTAAACAGTACTTCAAAAACTGAATTTTGTGAGATTACACCATGAGTACCAATGTCCTGTCCATGATACTGGCTGGTGGAGAGGGAACTCGATTACATCCCTTGACAGCTGTGCGGGCAAAGCCCTCCGTACCTTTTGGTGGAAATTATAGAATCATTGATTTTGTACTGAGCAACTTTATCAATTCTGGACTGATGCAGGTTTTTGTTTTAACGCAGTTCAAATCTCACTCGCTAATGGAACACCTGCGGCAGGGCTGGAGGATATCGGGTATTCCGAATGTCTTTATTGATCCGATTCCAGCCCAAATGCAAACTGGCAAGAAGTGGTATGAAGGAACAGCAGATGCGATTTATCAGAACCTGAATTTGATTTATGACAGTGATCCTGATCTGGTCTGTGTTTTTGGAGGAGATCACATATACAAGATGGACATAAGCCAGATGTTACGCTTCCATGCCAAGCGTCATGCTGAATTAACTGTTGCAGCTATTCCAGTGCCGCTTCATGATGCAAAACATTTTGGGATCATTGAGGTTGATGATGAATGGCGGATGACAGGCTTTATGGAAAAGCCTATTAACACTCCAAAGCCGATGCCAAATAATCCTCACCATGTACTAGCCTCGATGGGCAATTACGTGTTTGAGCGAAATGCCTTGGTTAATGAACTCATCTTAGATGCTCAGTTTGCTGACTCTGATCATGATTTCGGGAAAAATATCATCCCAAGAATGTTCCCGCGCGGCCAAGTCTTCGTGTATGATTTTTCTCAAAATAGAGTTCCTGGTGCTGTCGAAGAAGAAGTGGGCTACTGGCGTGACGTGGGAACTCTGGACGCTTATTGGGAGTCAAACATGGATCTGGTCGGTATCAAACCAGAATTCGACCTCTACAACCAGAAGTGGCCAGTTCGTAGCCACACCCCACCTATGCCTCCCGCAAAATTTGTGCACTTCAGTGATCTGCGCACTGGCCATGCGATCAATGCAATCATTTCTGCTGGATCCATTATTAGTGGTGCCTTAGTAATCAACAGCGTTTTAGGATACAGCGTCCGAGTTCATAGCTACTCCCACATTAGTGAATCAGTCATTATGAATGATGTTGATATTGCTAGAAATTGTAGAATTAAGCGGGCAATCATCGACAAGCAGGTTAAGATTGGCCCAGATACCGTGATTGGCTATGATTTAGAAGCTGATCGGCAGCGCTACTATGTGACTGACTCTGGGATTGTAGTAATTCCGAAGGGCTCTACAATCAACTAAATATGAAAATTCTCTTCTTGTCTTCTGAGGCTACCGGGCTCATCAAAACCGGAGGCTTGGCTGACGTGGCACGAGCCCTCCCCCTGGCACTTTGCCAGAAAGGTCACGACGTAAGAATTGTTCTTCCTAATTATCTCTCCATTGCCAGAACCCAAAACTACTCACCGGCTATCCCCTCACTGGGAGTTTCAATGGGAGACTCTAAACTTTTCTGTGCAGTTCAGCAGACTAGGCTAGAAAAGTTACCTGTTTATCTTATTGAATATCATGATTTTTTCTTGCGCAATCATCCCTACGAAGATGTGGCTGGCAATCCCCATCCAGATAATGGAGAACGCTTTGGTTTCTTCTGCAAAGCAGCTCTTCAACTCTGTCTAGCTGAAAACTTCATTCCGGACATCGTTCATGTTAACGACTGGCAAGGAGCGTTAGCATGCCTCTATTTGCATCAGTATCGTAAAACCTATTCTGAATTTGCTGGGACACGCTCTCTGATGACTATTCACAATGGTGGCTATCAGGGGCATTGCTCTGCCTCTGCAAGATCCTTTCTGGAGATTGGAGATGATTGGTTTCGTGCAGCAGGGTTTGAAGATCATGGACAAATCAATTTATTGAAAGGCGGGCTGCGGGCTGCAGATCAATTGAATGCAGTAAGTGTTGGTTATGCTGAAGAACTGAGAACTCCACTAGGAGGACATGGTCTACATGAATCTTACGAGGCACGTAAAGAAGCTTTCAGTGGAATTTTAAATGGCTGTGAATACAAAGTATGGAACCCTTCAACCGATCCGTTCCTAACTACTAGTTATGATCTAGGAAATTTATCAGGAAAAATTCAATGTAAATCGGCTTTGCAAGCTGAAATGGGACTAAAAGAAGTTCCTGAAGTTCCGTTGATAGGGATTGTTAGTAGGTTGACTGGACAAAAGGGATTTGATTTCTCTTTACCGGCGATTGCCAAAGTTCTGAGCAAAAAAGTTCAGTTTGCAATTCTAGGTAGTGGAGAACGCTGGATTGTTGAGAAAATCGCTAGATTGAGTGAAATGAATCCAGAGAAATTGCAGTTTCATAATGGTTATAATGAGGCCTTAGCCCATCGCATTGAAGCTGGAAGTGACTTTTTCCTGATGCCATCATTGTATGAACCCTGTGGACTCAATCAGATGTATAGTCTTCGCTACGGCACTCTTCCGATCGTTAGAGCCGTGGGAGGCCTCAGAGATACGGTTTGGGAGAGGGACGTATCGGGAGGAGATGGAACTGGGTTCGTATTTACAGAGCCCAACGCAGACGATACTCTTGCAGCTATAGAGAGAGGGATAGATTGTTTTACCAATGACTCCGCTTCATTCCAAAACAGAATTTGCTTGGGTATGCGTCAAAGATTTTCTTGGAAAAACACAGCTACTCAATATGAAAACATCTATTCTAAAGCTCTGAAATCCCATATTAATTAACCCAACTCTCCACGAAACAAGCGATCCACCTCATTGTTCCATGATTCCGTCTCTTGTGAATTTGGAGGATTTGGAAATTCTGGCATCACCAGACCTTCCCGATTTTGAGCTTCTAGCAAACGGCGAATAGCTTTAAGTTCTGAATTGTTTTCCTGAACAGCTTGTAAAAGTGCTTTTAGGAGTTCTAATTCCATCTGTGCGTACTCAGTTACTTTGACTTCAAAGAGTCATTAATGGGTGATCTCACGAAGGCAGGATTCGACAGAATGCGCATAGCTCTTACCAAAGAGATTGAAGTGATTCAATAGGTGATAAAGTTGATAGACGTTTTGTCTCTGGGCAAAGCCTTCGCTTTTTGGCCGTATTTCGTGATAGGCGTGATAGAACTCAGGTGGAAATCCTCCAAAAAGGTAAGTCAACGATAAATCTGCTTCTGCATCACCATAATAAACAGCTGGATCAATCACAACTGGCTCACCATTGGTGGTTACCAATACATTTCCGCTCCACAGATCTCCGTGTAGCAAAGAGACTCGTAGAGATGAGCCTTCCAGTGGTGCTGGCCAAAGACTCTCCAACTTATGCCAAAGTAATTTTATTCTTGTTTTTGGCATTCCACGCTGCACTGCCATTTCCCATTGGGGTAACAGCCTTCTTTGCCAGAAAAACTCTTTCCATTCTCCTATGCAATTATTTTTCTGTGGATTCCGGCCAATGAAATTATCTTTGTAGAATCCAGGAATTTTTTGGCAATAAGCATGTAAATAAGCCAGCTGTCTGCCTAAAATGGGCCAAAAATCTGTTGGTGAATTGATTGCTTTGGGTATGAATTCTAGAATGAGGAAATCCTTTGTTAAGCCTATGACTTCAGGAACGCGGATCGCATCTGATTTCGCTAGTTCATTAAGCCCCTCTGCCTCTGCTTTTAGCATTCCAGGCAATAAACCCTTTGACAACTTAACGAAAACAGAACCTTCTGCTGTTCTCACTTGCCATGCTTCACTAATACAGCCACCAGAAACCAGCAACAAATCACGAATTTTTCGTTGCAGAGCAGCTTGCAGACTTTCACGGAGCTCCAGGTTCATTGAGCTTTCAATCTCTCCATCAATCCCGCACATGCATCTTCCAAAATATCAATCACTGGTTCAAAACCCTCATCTCCGCCATAGTATGGATCTGGGACTTCACTCTCTTTCATCCTTTCACAGAAATCAGTCATCCTTCGGATTTTGGATGAGTATTCTCTTGAAGAATCCAGAGCCCTCGCATCTTGGTAGTTACGATCATCCATAACTAGAATCCAGTTATAGTAAGGGAAGTCACTCGCTGGATGAATTTTACGAGTACGGCTAGGTAAATCATATCCTCGTATTTGGGCACACTTCCGCATTCTCACATCAGTTGGCTCTCCAACATGATATCCATGCGTCCCGGCAGAATCACATTCAATCAAATTTTCTAGCCCATTATTCCTAATTAGTTGAAGCATAATTCCCTCAGCTGTTGGGGAACGACAAATATTGCCCATGCACACAAAAAGTAACCGTGTCTGCCTTTTCATCGTTTCTTGCCACTTTGAAAGATGAACACATAGCGTCCTACGGCGATTTCATCGCCATCATGCAGTTCTTTTTGCTCAACTCGCCTTGAATTTAGATATGTCCCTTCTGTACTTAGATTTTGAAGTTTGTAAACTGTTCCTGACCTAAAGATGCGTGCGTGTCTGAGATTAACACTTGAATCCTCAAGTACCATATCGCAAGTCTCAGATCTACCAAGCATCATGATGTTTCGTATTAATGGAAAATCCTGACGATTACCAAGAAAGCTTAAAGAAGCCGTTGAAGAAGGCAAGGGACCTTTCGGAGTTAACGATCGACGTGGATACAACAGTGGGTTCCCTTCTTCAGCAGAGGGAAGCACAAAGACGGGTAAGCGATTTCGGAAAAGCAGGGTTAACTCACCGATATCTAGCACGTCCTCATTTTGCAGCAAAACTTTGTTCATGCGGCGACGATTCACCAACAGCGCATTCTTGCTATTCCGGTCTTCCAAGTAAAATGAATTCTGCTTTGGAGTTAGTGCGACTTTCTCTAAATTCGACGATAATCTGAGTTTATTTTTTGTTTCAATATCGTTCAGATAATCCAAAGTATAGTTCTTTAGTTCCAAGGGCAAAAATCGATTATTCTCTCCGGGAGTGATGATTTCAAAACCAAGTTCAACTTCGGTTTTGCGAATAGGTTTGCTGCGTGATCGCCAAAACCAGAAAAGGCAGCCGACTAAGGTCATCATCAAGCCGATCAGGATTCCAAATTGTAAGGGATCCATTGGCTCTAGCTGAGACACAATTTTAGGGGTATCTATAGAAGACGAGATGGGTTCGTGCAAAACAAATTTTACACTTGGGGCTTGCATATCCGCATTGGCATGCGTTGGTACCAGCCCCATCAATAGCGAAACTCCAATAAGGAGTAGTTGCCAGTTACGAATTGAATCATGCATTGCTATTTGGTGAACTGTAGCAGTGCCGTTCCGATCTTGATAAGGTCTCCTGATTGGAGTTCTTGCTGCGCAACAGGTCTGTAATTCAACAAAACTTCCTGTGAATCACCATAGTTCTTTAGCAACATTTGACCCTGATCTCTCTCGATACACGCTTGCTCTCCACGCACTTCTCGAAAGGGATGCAGGATCAAATTGTTTTGTAGGCTATACCCTAGTGAACTATAAAACGGGTGGAGCCAGTAAACATGCCCTTCACGCTCCCCGGTTAGTAGGTGTAATCGGGAACGATTGAACAGCGCTTCTGGCAGTCCTAATAGCAGTGAAATGCCAAAACCTATTGACAACAGCGGAATCCAACTAGCAAATCCTTGAACTAGAAAAACCGACTGCAATGTTAATAAAATATAGAGAGCTCCACCGCCACCGATTGCCGCATAGAGCCCCAGTTGAAGGCGGACTTTCCAAGCATGACATCCTCTCGAAGTTAGAATTCCGATGCCACCTCCCAATAGAACTGCGTAAAGCAGTCCTCCAAATTGGTACTGTGGAAATCTCTCGGAAAATGTTAAAGAGATTAAAGTCATACCCAAGCCTAGTAACAAACCATCAAACAAACCGTTTACTCCTTGTTTGACTAAGGATTCAATTTCACTTCCTTGAAAGTAGATCTCACGGATTTGTAGTACCATACCCAAGCCAGATCCAAGTAACGCCCATTCCAAAATGTGATGCAATAATGGAAGTGTCGTTTCCGGCAAACTAAGCAGACTCTCAGCGGCAATTGAAACGAATTGCGCCACTAGCCAACTTAAAATGCTACCAAGCAGCCCAAGACCTAACACACTTGGTAGATATAAATGTCTCATTATAGGAGTGAATTGCTGGGGAAAATTGACTTTTAGGGATGCTCCGAGGAAAGGAGCATCACCTTGTTCAAAGAAAACTGCAAAAGATTTCTTTGGTCGTCAATTTCTGGAGATTCAGTTACTGGGAGGTGAGAGTTTTTTACGAATGAAAGTCGGGATATCTAAGTTTTTGTGAAAATCCCTTCGGTTCTGAAACACGCGAATCGTCGGTTGCGCAGTTAGAGTTGGATTAGAAGTTGGGATTGTGGTCTTCTCAATGCTATCATCATTATTTCCAATGCTTCCAGTAGTTCTGGATTGCTCTGTGAGTTCCTGAGATCGCTGCTTATGAGCATCCGTCAACTTCTTAGCCGCAGATGAGTTAAAAATCTCTTTTGGAGCACTCTCAATTTCTACCCCTTCTGGTCGCCGTACTCTTGCATCTGAGACAGTTGCTACTGCAATTACCGGCTCCGCAATTTCTACTACAACAGAGTCTTCATTTCTATCGGGTGGCGGATTTGTTTTTTGTATTGTAGGAATTGCCTCAACCTGGCTCGCTGCATTGTCTGGTTCTTCTAACGGAACCCTTTCCTCTAAAAAGTGATTTGTTGGTGCGGCAACATAGATTACAGGTTCAGCCTCCTCATCGCCAACCTCACTTCCCCCGAGAGAGTAAAATGGAGGCTCTTCTGATTCATCATCTCCAATTTTTGCCGTTTCTTCCTCTGTAGCATCAAGACTGAGAGCATGAATTGGTCCTTGGGTTTCATTTTTCTCAGGTGTGTGCTTATTCTGTTCGACTTCAGCTACTAGGGTGATTGCAGGCTCTTCTGCTAGTGTAAATGATGAATCTTCTTCAACATTAACTTCTTTTTCTGGGACGAAAACGATCGCTGGAGTAATTTCTTCATTTGCTTCCTCTACCTCCACTTTCTCTTCCTCCTCTTCAATCGCTTTAGCGACTGTAGGTCTTGGGGGCTCAAATCTCATCGTCTTCAGCTGAACTTCTACCTCTTTTACATCTGGTATTTGCTCTTCGATGATCGGCGGCTCTGCAACTTCTTCGACAATTTCTTGAGCAGGATTTTTCGTTGAAACAGATGGTTGATTGTCAAACCCTGTTGCAATTACCGTAATCAGAATCTCATCGCCCAAGCTTGGATTGATGGAAGCACCCCAAATGATGACTGCATCTTCATGGCCTTGTTCTTCAATAAACGATGATGCCTCGTGAACCTCGTGTAGTGTCATGGACTCGCTGCCGACAACATTCATCAGAATGCCTCGAGCTCCTCTGATATTACAATCACTAAGAAGCGGACTATGGATGGCTCGTTCTGCAGCTCTTCTAGCGCGCTTGTCACCAGAGGCTCGGCCCGTGCCCATTACTGCCTTTCCCTTGTTTTCCATGACTGTACGGACATCGGCAAAGTCTAGGTTCACAATGCCATCTAACGTGATCAAATCCGAAATTCCTTGTATACCCTGTCTAAGGACTTCATCAGCAAAACTAAAGGCTTCCATCAAAGATGTTCGTTGATCGATGATGCCCAACAGATTGTTATTCGGAATGATAATCAACGTATCAACGTGCTTTTGAAGTTCCTCAATACCTTCTTCCGCTAAACGACTACGTTTACTCGCTTCAAAATTGAATGGAAGCGTAACCACACCAACTGTCAATGCTCTTGATTCACGTGCAATCCTTGAGATGACTGGGGCCCCACCTGTTCCAGTTCCACCACCCATCCCAGCCGTGATGAAAACCATATCAGCTCCATCAATACTCTCACGGATTTGTGATTCACTTTCCATTGCAGCTGCACGCCCGACTTCTGGCTTTGCACCCGCACCAAGCCCCCTTGTACTGGAGCGCCCAAGTTGGAGTTTGTAGGTCGCTTTAGACTTGTTGAGATCCTGCAAATCTGTATTGGCAGCGATGAATTCAACACCCCTTACCCCTGCATCAACCATTCGATTGATAGCGTTTCCACCCCCACCACCAATTCCAATTACCTTGATGTTTGGAGTGTCACTTTGCACCGGTTGGATGTTAGCAAATCCTAAATCAAGCACCGTATGCTCCTTCTGATCTTTTCATTCAACATAGATAGGCGAGGTAAATTTTGTTTAGAAAAATTCATGCAACCATTCCTTCATTCTTCGGGCGACTTTGTGGAACATGTTAGTGTCATCACCACTAAAGTTCAGTTTACCTTGATTACTATTGATTCCATAGCGCACCAAACCAACACTTGTAGCATATTTTGGAGAGTAGATTAACTCCTGTAGACCGGCAACATTCTCGGGGAAGCCCACCCTTACTGGAAGATTTAGGACTTGTGACGCCAAGCCATCTGCTCCAGGCATAATGCATGTTCCACCAGTTATGACAACACCGGATGCCATCACACTGCGATATTCTGATTTCTCAATTTCTTGAGCGATGAATTCGAAGATCTCACGAAAACGGGCTTCAATGATTTCAGCTAAGACCTGTTTTTGGACGCTACGGTTATTTCGTCCTCCAACACTAGGGACATGGATTGTTTCTTCGCTCCCAACAAGATCAACCATGGCAACTCCATGCTCATGTTTAATCTCTTCTGCTTCTGCTAGGGGTGTACTCAAACCTATTGCAATGTCATGAGTTAGATGGTTTCCTCCCAAAGCTAGCACGGCTGTATGGACGATACTGCCTTCAGAGTAGATTGTGATATCGGTTGTGCCGCCCCCTATATCTACCAAAACGACTCCAACTTCCTGCTCATCTGGACTCAGCACAGCCTGACTGGAAGCCAATGGCTCCAGCACAATATCATCAACTTCTAAACCCGCTTGATTACAGCATTTTACAATATTTTGAGCTGAAGTAACAGATCCCGTTACGATATGGACTTTTACTTCAAGTAGGGCTGCCGCCATTTCAAGAGGATTTTGGACCCCGTCCTGTTCGTCAACAATGAATTCTTGCGGCAAAATGTGGAGAACTTCACGATCATTTGGGATCAAGACTTGCGCGGCATCAATTACTCTTCGAATATCTTCTTCCGAGACAGTACGGTTGTGTACTGTCACCATTCCACGGCTATTTTGCCCCTTGATGTGATGCCCAGCAATACCAGCGTAGACAGAATTGATCTGCTGACCACACATCAATTCGCACTCTTCGATGGCTTTCTTGATTGAATTGACAGTCTTTTCAATGTTAACGACGACGCCCTTACGCAAACCCTCTGACTTTGCAGTTCCTACGCCGACAACATGTAGTTGTTCTTTACTATTGGCATCGACAGCAATTGCGCAAATCTTGGTTGTGCCGATATCTAAACCAACAACCAGATTAGTGCTTTTGCTCTTAGAAGGCATCCATGCTCCTCTCCGGGGGGACCGGTAGTGTAGATAATATGACAAGCTGTGTGAACAGCGACGACTCACTTAGTCTTCTTCCATGAAGCTCAAAGCGTGTCTAAGAACGGTGCAAAAACCGTGAAAAATTCTAAAACCTTTCATTTAGAAAGTCAAAATGGTAGCAAGCCTCACTAAAAGTCTGAGTTGATTGCCAAATCATCGAGCAAAGTCACAGATCGTCCCATCTAAGTTGCTGGTTTTCCCTTTCGAGCAAGGGACTTTCCTATCGTCAAAGGCTCCACAGAAATATCCTCCGGGCGCTAAATCTGTCTGCAGTTCTGGCAAGACACCACTTCCAGAAGCCTGCAATGGGACTACAGCATGCTGATCATTGACCATGAAACGGCGAGTGCCTCGTTGCATCACATGCAAGCAGACGTATTCTAGCTCATTTGAGTATTCAGAAGGATAGACATAATACGAATCTGTACCAGCACAAGCAGTTAGGCTTGAAGCAACCAACGCGAGGGCGACCGCCAGTAGTTTCATTGAAACAGTCTACGGACGTCGTTCAAATTCAGTGAGGGGCATACCGCGATCACCCGATTTCCCGGTTGAATGTGGGTATCACCAATCGCCACCTGCCACTTGCCTCCTGATTCCACACCCCCAACTAGGATTCGATGGTCCTGCATGTAGTTCGCTAATTTTCGAAGAGGTTTTTTAGTGATCAATGAGCCAGATGGGGCGAGCAACTCTACAACTTCAGCATCTACACCATGCAAGTGTGCCACTGATAACAATTCGCTCCTACGTATAAATTTTAAGATCTCATTAGCCGCAGAAATTTTTGTATTCAGTGCTATATCCAAACCAATCGTAGAGGCTAACACGAGGTAATCCTCTTTATTAACCAGCGCAATTGTTTTCCCAACACTTCCGTTTGGATCACGATTCTGCTTATTCATCAAGTGCTTAGCAAGAAGACAACTGATGATGCTGGTCTCATTCTCTCCAGTTGTTGCAATGAAAGTATCCATTTCATCAAGATTGGCGGTGATCAATGTATTAGCATCCGTACCATCCCCGTAAATCACCTGAGTATTTTTCAGCATTCCTGCCAATTCTTCCGCTGTATGAATATCTTTTTCAACCACCACCACATTCATTGAACCTTCCAGCAACTGGGCCACACGACGACCAATTCGACCACCTCCTAGAATCATCACTTTTTGAAGAGTCCGCTGCTGCACTCCCATCTCACGCATGATGTGGGCAATATCTTGTTCAAGTGCAAACAAGAATACCTGATCAAAAGGTCTTACAACTTCATTGGGTCCTGGAATCATCGTAGTGATGCCTCTAGCGATTGCAACCAATCGAAATGGGAAGGAGTAAACCGCAGCAAGTTCTCTAGGAGTTTTCCAAACGATGGGAGTATGCTCAGTCACACGTAGACCAAGCACTTTCATCCGTCCCTCGCAGACATCAATTATATCATTACCTGCAGCCCTCAACACTAGCCTCTCAATTTCCTTCGCGATTAGTTCCTCTGGATGCACCATTAAATCTATCTTGAGTTCTTCTGCCGGCAATACACTGCCTTTTTCAAAATCCAGCGAACGTACCCGAGCAATCTTCCTTCTAATTCCGAACTTATCAGCAATCAAACCAGCCATCATGTTCGTGGCGTCGTCATTAGTGACGGCCAGCATCAAGTCCATTTGCTTCGCCCGGGCATGCTCCCAAAGTTGAAGTTGCATAGAGTTGCCCGAAACAATCCGAACATCAAGTTGTTCACTGGCTTGACGGATTAGATAAGGATCTGTTTCAATCACCGTAACGGCATGTCCTTCATTACTGAGTCTCTTGGTAAGGTGCATACCAACCCCACCGAGGCCAAGAATTAGGACGTTTTCATTTTCCATGATGTCAGATCATCATCTCGTATTGACCAAGTTGAGAACGATCAGAAATCGGATTCTTGGAAGAGATATCTACTGCGTAGAATCCATCCGCATGCCCAACACTTGAAGCATCATAAAGTTCATCAGAGTTTTCCCCGTACTCCAAGCAATGTTGAACAGCGTGCCCGATCCAGGGTTCTAATTTAAGCACAACAGTTTTTTTACGCAATCGACCCTGGTCATCTCGGTTGAGAACATTTGGAATGGTGTTGGTTGTGATGAATTGTGTTAGGTAGGGAGAATTGAGGTTTTCTCGTGCCTCTGGGCAGATGTAGGTATGGGTGCTGTAGAAGAATATTTTCTCCGGGGCACATGCGGGGTTTTCAGCCAACATTTTCACATTGGCTGCAATGGTTCCCCCAGTACGAACCATATCATCTAGAATGAAGACATCCCGATTTTTTAGAAGGCTCACATCATTGGAAGCATCGATCTCCACATCTCGTTGACCATGGCGTGTCTTCTTCATCGTTACAAGCACAGAGTTTCGCAATCCAGAAAATTCCTGAACCTTCCTTACAAAATCAACCGCTCCATCATCTGGGGCAACAAAACCAACGTGTTCACCGTAATTCCAAAGCCGAACCAATCCTGATCTCAACACATAATTTGCGACAATATGAGCGATATCCAAATTGATGTAACGTGGCTTCCCGGTTGCTGGCTCACCTGCAAAAACATTTCGATAAATCTCTTTCACCACCTCTGGCTTGTGGTTGTGAACAGTCATCACTAAGTCCACTCCAGCAGCCTTCAGCATCCGTGCATAAAGTTCTGCAGAACAAGGTTGCCCAACAAATTTCATCTTAGACGGAAAATCTAACGCTTGTGGATGATTACGAGTTCTTGGCCCACGATCTTGAGCGGAATAGAAAAGATCTGGTTCGACTAAGGCAACAAACTCAGCCCCATTTTCTTTGGCAGCTGAAGCGAGTAGACAGTTGCGCATCGCCAATTCATTACGAGTGTAGTGTGCGGAACTGGTGGAGAGAATATATACAGATTTGCCCTGTAGCCCAAAACCCAGATTCTCCTCAGTGGGATCATCTAGCAGGAAACGAGGACAAAACTCACTGTTAACGAAGGTTTTTAGACCAACAATATCAGAGATATCAATTTTTTGGGAGCGGGCGTGCGCGACACCAATCGCAAAGGAGGCGTCACTTACATTTGAGACAAGCAGATAATTGCTGTGATGATCCATCAAAGTTCTTGCTCACAGAAAGACCTGTCTGACCCCTCAGACCAAGACAGGCTGAAAGTTGAAGAACGTGGTCAGTCCCCCTGCACAAAGATATATTGAGAACCTTGTTGAGTTCTAACCAACAGCAAGATGCCATCTTGCAGGGAAAGTTCACTGCCCACACGGCGAAAATCAGCTAGATTGACTATATTCTGGCGGTCCATTTCAATAACCAACATTCCAGCCCTAAGTCCTGCTTCAGAGGCGGAAGAATCTGGTTCTACTTCAGTAATGACAACACCGCCTTGTACCTGTGTATAGCCCAGTCGTTCTGCCATCTCAGGTGTCAATTCTTGAACAGAGAAGCCCAGTTGTGGAGTTGGTGGAGAGGGTTCCTGAGGAATTGTCATTCTTGATGGCTGCTTTGGCCGCTCATCTAAAGTCACCATCATTCGCATCGGGGTACCATTGCGAACCAATTCCAACTCAACAGTTGCATCTGCTCGGGCGTCTGCGATCTCATTTCTAAGGGCGTTGCTATTCTCAACAATCTCACCGTTGAGCTTCAGTACCACGTCTCCCTTTTGTAGACCTGCCTTTTCCGCGGGTGTCCCGGACATAACACCTGTGATCAATGTCCCTTTGTTATCCTTCAGT